>Ga0070737_10000642_pt1 | contig 67220 bp, 95 predicted proteins | sample Coa_R1_10_FD_66438 | JGI IMG/M metagenome (GOLD analysis project Ga0070737, IMG submission 66438) | Surface soil microbial communities from Centralia Pennsylvania, which are recovering from an underground coalmine fire - Coalmine... | ecosystem: Environmental > Terrestrial > Soil > Unclassified...
AACCGATCAACCAAAGGCCCCTCCCCAAAAAGGTTTTGCGCCGCAGCCAAGCTAGTGCAAGCAATTGGCTGATAGAATTCTCCAATGGATGATTCACCAATAATCATCAATTGCTTTCCTAATGGGAGTCCTGTTGTAAAGTATTGATTAGGCAATTGAATATAATCAATGTTCGGGGATGCTTGTAACATGGTCATTGTCCCCTTTAGGCGTAAATTTTGCATAACAAGAGTAATATTCTACTCTTCCCTGTTGGCCGTATTTAGGCTCCGACAAAGAAATCAATTGTTTAAACTTTATATTCATCGGCGTATCGCCATTCCAATCCACTTCAATAATTAAATCTCCACTTTTAGGTTCTACTGTATAATCAAAATAATAAACATTCGCATTAGGAACAATATTCCCATAGGGTGTGGAGCGGTCCAATCCAGATAATGAAAGTGGAACTGAATTAGGATGCTGTCTTGTTAAATGCTTTTCAATAGTTACTCGATAGCCGGTGCCAAAACATTTTGGACAATGTTCAGAAGCTTCACCGCTTCTCTCAATAAAACAAGGACAGCGAAAACGCAAATCTCTACGGATATAAATTACATAATGACCCCATTTTTGAAGAGTCTCAATAAACTTTTTGCGAATATCCACCATATCTATAAGCTCCTATCATCTGGAGTTGCACCAGATTTAGACCTCATAGATGCAGATATTGGAGCCGCATATCCACGTCTATTGCGTCCCATTAAATTATCAGTCCAGTATTTCAAGTTACTTTGTACTTCTTTCATAGAAGCACTTAAGATACTGATTAAACCCGAACCAAGAATTTTAGGGTCAGTTTTTTCAGTAACTGAAAAGTCACCTAATTTAATTGAAGATTCATTGGCTAGAGCGGCATTTGTAATTCCCAATTTCTCAGAAATCGTAATATACAAAGAATTTAACAATGAATAAGCAGCTTCATAAATTATGACTTTGGTCATTGGGAAATATTCTGTACGAATTTCTAGTACTGGACGGAAACGAGAGCTATTAATATCTGGATAATATTTTAAGAGAATATGTGCTTTTTGACCGGCATCACGTAAAGCCACATAGATATCATGCAAGGTAAAATATTCATAAAGCCCCTTAATAACAGAATGTACTTCTAATGGTGTTGCATATAATGGACCATAGGAGCTTGTAAAAGAAATAATGGTTCTTTCCTTTAATGTTTTACCTGTGACTGATTTAATTCCCGGTTCAGCACAAATGCTATAGGTCATATTATAAAGCATTCCATCACGAGGCTTTAAAATTAGCTTCTTGACTGGTATATTCCCCTGCTTTGCCGCATCTAAAGTCATTCGCTTTCCATCTTTTGTTTCCACATAGATAATAGATGGCAGTTGAAATTCTTGTGGCGGCACATACGGTTCTGGAACAAATGTCACCATACTCATAGGTTATAACACCCCATTTCTTCCAGTGTAACACATCACACTATAGTAAGACCATTTCCTCTAAAAAGATCAAAAGTAATCATAGTCGGAAAACACACAAATATCTTATTGATATCTATATTTTTTGCTAATAATTCTTCTAAAATCGCTGAGTTCTTGGTATATCCATTCTAAGGAATCTTTCGGTCATTTAATTTTTCTGTGCAATTAAATAAAACAGAGTTGGATCAATACTTTGAGGATCAATCTCCTCATCAAATTCTATACTGACTTCCTGAAGCGGATTAGAAACTACATTAAAAGAAGTTGGCACATTAATTTGCAGATTTTCAGGTGTCGATTTAATAACATGTAAATAGGAAGAATCATCATTCCCTGTACCAAGTGCATTTTGTATAGAATCTAATTGTGAACCTGTATGATCATAAGCTCCTTCGACTGCAACAGGTTCATATAGAAATTGAATTGGGTCGCTATATGCACTTTTAATTCCATCTTGGTTAACGGAACGAATACGAGCATAATATTGAATTCCTTTTTCTAATGTCACAGCCGGCGTAATTGAAGTATCATAGATTCTACTTTCTTCTAATGGCCAAACCAAAACATTAAAGGTATTGCTTTTAGAAATTTCAAGCTCATAAAAATAAGCATTCTCAACTGCTTCCCATTGAAATTTCAATTCTGGTATAGAAGCATATAGCGCAGGATATTTGAAGACTGGCGGCTGAATAGTGGAGACATTATCTGTATAAAATTCAAATGTGTAACTGGAATCTAAAACACCGCCAGTAATATCTTTAATCCCATTTTCCCCGCCTACCAATTCCACTTGGTAATGCTGCTTTGGTTGTAATGGAGAAATTGGCTTAATGAATAAAATTTTATTTTTATAATCCAGTGATATTGGTTCACTGGCTTGAGATTCTAAATTAAAGAGAATGATATTTTCCGGTTTAATACAGGAAACCTGTAAATCAATCATAAAATAAACTTGAATGGTAGCATCCAATGGGACCTTGGATGCTAAATGAATTGGATCTGTACGAAGAACAAATCTCATGCATCCATTGTCCGATAGTTTACAGCAATCACCGTTTTTTCAGTTGGTGCTTCTGTAAACGTAATCGCCTTTCCATTGATAGTGTAATCCTTACCCGCTCCTCGCAGCATGAACATGCCATCTTTAAACACCATTTCAGTATTTGGAATTGGTGTATTATAAAGAATAAAGGTTGTATTTGTCCCATCTTTTACACCCATTGGCACTTCTTGCTGAATTTGTTTAGCACCGGAGAAATCAGGCATGACACCTAATTTCTTACGGTACTGTGGGTAGGTTGGATGTTGTATCACACGAGCCATACTCTTTCCCCCTATTTCCAGAACAAACAGAAATCATAAACGATTGGACGTGTCGTACCGGTATATTTACAATCTACTTTCAACTGCACTTTCGAAGTTGGCGTACTTAAATAGATCGGTGTATCCAGAGTGATGTCCGTCCAAGGCTGTCCACTTGCTGTTCGATAGGAATATTTAACCATTGCTCCATTTGCCGGATCATCTTCATAGGTTGCTAACAAATATAATTCAGAAGTGGCTGCCGGCAAATCCATAAGAGGGGTGATCCATGCATCTGAGCTAATAGAGTAGGTTAGACTATTTAAAACCGCTGTGCTAGATGGATCACGATACTTTGTGTCGATGAAGGGTTCTGCAAAATATAGATTATAGTTGGATACCATGAGCAACATGTCATATCGTTCATACATGGTTTTTTGCTTAATCGCCTGCGCAATGTTGGCCTGCATGGTATTCAGATGAAAATCATGCAGGACCTGACCATCGAGGAAGGAGATTCGCTTCATGTAATTGCCTGTTGCCATACACTTCACCGCCCTCGTATTTTAGTTTAGTTTATTAAACATTATTAAACTATTAGAAAGTAACAGTCCAAGTAATTCTCATACCAGTATTCTTATCTTTTGTCACAGGACCAATACCACTGATATTAAACATTTCACCTGCCGTTTGATCTGTAAACATGGCCACTTGATAAATATCGTGCGTATCTTTTAAATACTGATACGTAATATTAATCTTATCTCCTGTTGCAATAGCGACATTGATAATTAACTGAGAGCCATCTGTTGATACTGTATAATCAGTTCCTTGTACTAAATCAGTAGAACCTTTTTTGATGGAACTAATAATATACTTGCCACTGGAATCTTTCGCAATTGGATATTGCAGTGCATAAGTTGTTTGGCCGGCGTACATGGTAAGTGTTTCAGTATTACTTGTCAGAATTGGACCCGGTACACCTTTTGGAAAATCCGCAATAAACTGCACCGTCGTACCAGAATTTACTCGATAATAGAAAGTAAATTGTCCTGGAGTGTCTGGAGTTACACCACACGAAGGATTTGTAGAGAATTGAATAATACCAGCAGAAGCATTAAGAATCCAAACATCCCCTTCGCCAACTACCAATCCTTTATGAGCGCCGACATTAAATGAGGTCAACTTGCCATTTAAATCTTCATGAACAACGGATTCCAACTCCAAAACTGGACTTTGCGACATATTAAAAATAGTATAATCCACATTGTCACGAACTTTATAATTCACCTGATACTGATGTTTAGCTACAGGACCTGTTGTAAAGGTAATTGTACTAGCATTCTTATCAAGTTTCACATTTGCTGTTACATCTACAATATTAGCCGGATCTGTTACATCTTTTACACTTATAAGATCAGTCACAGGTTTTCCATCTGTGTTGGAAAGTGCATAGGTAGTGGCACTAGCATCACCGATTAAAATTTCACTTTTATCAAGCTTGGCCATTACTTTGGTCGGAAATACTTCTACTTCCGGATCGCCCGATCCAATAGAAGCTGGATATTGAACTAATTGACGCACTCCAACAAATTCATTTTCCATGAATGTTTTAAGCTTATCGATTTGACTAAATGTAACAGGTTTATAATCCGGATGGCTTGCCGGCTTTCCACCAAGCCCCATAAATCCAAGACAATATTTGACTTTAAACTTGTAGTCTACTTGTACATTAGATTTTGCAGATTGAAAGTAAACTTTTCCAAGCTTATAATCAATAGCATATTTTTTATTAACATCTGATGGGGTTTTTCCATGTTGATATGACTCTCCACCGACTGTTACTACTTCCGAACCTGGGATAATTTCCACATAGGCATTTTTAAGTTGACGGAAAACAACAGATAAAGAGCCTTTTGGAACAGCAGCAAATGTAATAATGCCTGCATCTGGATCTTTTAAGAACACATCTTCATCAATCACTAAGTCCGTTCCAGCCAGTGTTACTTTTAAAATTTCTTTGACCAAAGAAGAATCAGATGTAATAACAATATCCTTATTTGTATTGCTTGTCGTCAAATCAATAGAGAACGTTTTAATTTCTTCACGCTGATGTGTTAAATCAAATACATATAAGCCGTCTGCAGTGGCTGTGAGAGGGGTATTTCCTTTATCAGTTTGGTTTGCTTTTACTGTTTTTGCGGGGTCAGCAAAAGCCTGCCCCACAATTTTATTTGCCCCTAAAACAACAAGATTGTGTTTTTCTTTTGTAAAAAAAGTTCCTCTCTCTTCATCATAAAGTTCAAGCTTTACATGACCTTTTGCATTCATCGCAAATTGATCTTGAATCATTTTTTACTCCCCCTAACGATTAAAACCCACCAGTAAATGGTTGATTATCTTGATTTAATAGAGTAATAGTCCAGGATACACGAATACCGGTGCTGGCTTCTTTGCGAGTCTCACCAATCCGCACCAGAGAAAAAGCATCTACTGGAAATCCATTGTAGCCTTCAATCTGATCTTCAGGTCGAGGACCATTACACAGAATCATTTCACGAATCACTACATCATAGTTCGGTGTATGTTCAGGGAAGTCAGCAATAAATGTTACAGTTCCTTTATCTAATTGATACCAAGGATAAGCAATTCCCGTTTTTGGTTTTTGGATAATAGCACGCTTATATCCTGTTGGAACTCCAGGTGCATCATCCGACTGATAAAACACTTCATAATTGACGACAGTTGAACCATCATTGTTCTTATCACTAATAATAATTTGCTTAGGATTAGATGGATCAATTTTAAATGTGCCTTTTCCAAATGCATTATCATCTGTCACCAATGTGAAAGAGTTACCTACACCATATTCCAAAATATTTGCACTTTTCACCGAGTAATCTAAATTGATAATTCTTGCTGTAGCATTTGATTTGTAATCAACAGAAATATTCGAACCAGCAGCAGGAATACGCCCTGCAACGAAAGTAATTACACCTGTTGTATTATTGATGTTATAATCCAAGCCACGAGCCTTTACAACACCTGAAACAGTGACAACTTCCGAGCCACTTACGATGTTTTGTTTTGCCAAAGTAAATGTACCATTGACACCATCAACTACACCTACAGGAACTTCTTTCGTAATGGTTCTTGTTACACTCGTAGAAGTTAAAGATGATGATGGCACCAACTTATACTGTTCACCTGTAACACTATACGTAACAAATAGTCCGGAAAGTGTGCGGTTAAAATATACTTTTCCATGTTTTGCATCAACATAATAAGTAAGATCAGATAATGCACTCATATCATTAACAGGTGTCAATTTGTTTTTTCCATATTCAATATCCAATGATTCTGGTACAACTGGGAAGTTAGGCAATTGGATGTAATAAGGAGGCACTGTAGTTGTATTGAATACCGTTGGTGTTTTGAAATCTTTTGTATAATTTTCAAATTCATGAATTAACGCGTTACTGTTCTTACTAAGGGCATCAAAACGAATTCCTGTTACCACCACTTGAGGTGTTGTCACAGATGAATTAGCACCAGAGAACTTCAACTCAACAAGTGTTTCTGTGTCCAAGTCTAAACCATCAAATGTCATGGTTTTCACAATAGGTACAGTAGCATTTTGGTCAAGTGTTTCAATCGTTGTATTTAATACGCCATTAATTCTTACTTCAATTTGACCACCAGAAGGAGATGTTTCATAGCTTACTGCAAAGTTACTAATTTTTTCTTTAAAAGAAATGGTTTCTCCAATTTTTGCAGCTGTTAGTTTATCAGTTAAGGTCCAATTCGATGAAAATGTTAATCGACGATCATCAAAGGAAACAGGATAATTAAGACCATCCCCAAGACCAATAAACATATTGGTTTGAGTGGAGTAAATTTCAGAAGTAATAGGAATGGCTCCGACTCCTGGATTGGTGGCATAGATTCTAAACGCCTTTTTACCAACCTGGTCCGAAGTATCTTCTTTTAAAAAGACCGTATGAGGACGATAGCTATAAGTGATATCAAAATCCTGATCATTGACCACATTCCAGAAATAATTAGGCGCCACATTTAATTGATCAACTCCATTAACCGGAGTAGAGATTGTCATAGATGGATCACCTAAACCAATATGATACTTAGGTGAAATCAAATCACCTGTTGCATTCTTCTTAGGGATGCGAACTTTATAAAGAATGCGCTCTGGATCTCCACTGAAAGCACGAAGTAATATTTCTTCTGCACCTTTTACAACTAAGTTTTTTTGATCAGCTAAGACACCAATTACATTTCCTTCAGAATCAATTTGTTCAATTTTAATATGACCTTTAGGAGAAAATTCAAATACATCATGAAGACCATCACGAGATAAAGAAGCTTTTTTCTTTTGAATTTTAGCTTCATATTCTTTTTTCTTTGGCCCATCTGGAAGCATAGCAACCAATTTCTCTAATAGCTGCATGTTCATATTTAGGTCACTCCTTTTAGTGTATTGAAGCCTAAGACAAATTTGCCTAAAGGCCAACCAGTTTGTGTAACATCACCAAGCGCATAAAAAACAGAGTCAGAACCATTTAATTCAAAATGATCATTTAAATAAGAATCCACTAAGAAATCTTTTTTATCCTTCCACTTATCAGCAAATGAGTCTTTCAAGTGAGGTTGATAAATCGGTTGAATATTATCTATTAAATGAATGGACTTGTTTTCAATATGCTTTAAATAAGTACCTTGATAAATATTCGTATACTCCTGCGAGATAAGTGCAAAATAATCTCGGATACGATGTAAAATGCCAAATTGAATAAAAGATTCATCATGAAGATTGATCGAATGCTGTTCCTTTAAAAGAGGAGAAAAGCATTTCTTAATCAGTCCTGCATCCAATAAATTTAATAAGAATGTTTCTCTCTTCATTAAAGATGGTTTGACATTTATTTCTTGATGATCGTTTACAAAAACTGAAATTGAATCTTTGTTAATTATTTTACTTGCAAGTGTTGAATTTACTTCCTCCGATGAATCTATAGAGATACATTCATGTTGAGAAGCAAAGAAACTTTTATAATGAGCTGAAGCATGCTCACCCATTGATGCAAAAACTTCTATTGTTTCTAATAGATCTTTATTAATTTGATAACACCGTTCATCTGTTAAAAGACTCATGAAGAAATCTTTAATTTCTTGTTGATAGAGCATTTCTGTCGGAATATCTCCCCAAATAAGGTCCTGAGCAATATCCTTTATCAACATAAATCGAGTAATTTGTTCTTCATTTGTCAGCTCATATTGAACAATTGCATCATTTGACTCCATGCGATCCAATTTATCTTGAACATCAATCGATAAATCTGCCAATCTTTGCTCAACCGCAAGATAAGGCATAAAGATATCTTGAGCCACTATTCGCAAATATTTTGAGACTTCCTCCATTGGATACGTATGAAGCAATTCATTTAACTCTTGCTTAAATGCATGTAAAGTTTCCCTCGTATTCTCTAAAATAGAGAGATCCATTTTTTCATAAAGAACAGGTTCTGTTAATAATTGTACAGTACTTTTTGCATTAAAAACAAAGCGATCAGTAGGCATTAAACTCATAGCAGCATGTAAGATTTCTTCCTTAACATCCAAATGATAGGTTCCTTCTAAATAAATCTCTTGATTCTCTCCATTATCTAAAAGGACTTCCAGATTAGAAGATTGGACAATTTTATCTAACCGATCTTCAATAAATTTCTCCAAAATAAATGTAACAAGATCTTCTTTATCATGTAAGTATTCATCTAGTAGCTGGTATACTTTTGAAAACTCAGAGGTTTCAACTGGCGTCATGACAAATTCTTCTTTGAAATCCTGAACCAATTGATCAATAATATATTCCATGGCATCTTGCAAGTTAGCCAATAGTGTTTCATTCAATGCTGACAAGTGACCGAATTCAGTATGAACATTCTCTTGGAAAACATGTTTCATTTTTTCGTTAGGGTTGAAAACATAAGAAGGAATCGGACTTCCTTCTTTAATAGCCATTGCTTTAAATGCGTCTTTTACAGCTGTCTCTACAAACAACTGAAGTTCATCATCATAAAGCATGGTTGCAATATCTAATACATCATGTATCAATTCAAAAATCTTTAGTCGATTATCAGATTCCCTCACTTCTGAATAAACCCATTCAGATTGTTGTCCTGAAAGTGATATTCCTTTTACTCGATATTGATTATGTTCTTGCACTTCACCGTAATCATGATGTTTTAAAGTTAACCAATAAGATTCTTCAACACCAAGATCAGGCTGACTGAGAACAGCTTTTACACGAAAACGTTGCCCTTCTAATGTATTAGATGAAATCATTGTATTGACTGTTTTTATTTGAACAGTTGATATGTCTCGATATCCTGCATTTACGACCCGTACACGATAGGTTCCATCTTCACCTGGGAAAGTCACTTGCTTAAAGAGTTGATCATTACTTTTCTCTTTAAAGTCAACAGGGAAAGGCATGGCTTTCACAACTGCTGTGGCTGCCATGGAAAATTGAGATTCCAACATTGCGCTCCCTGCCTTTCACTCTGTTATTTTTTCTTATTTTTTGCTTTTGGCTTCTCGTCTGCCTCAAGATCGACGACTTCTTCATCATCGACTTCTTTAACTGTAATTAAATCTTTTTCAGATTCTTTTACTGTACCACGAGCAATGTTTTCTCCTGGACAATCACAATCATCACCAGGCACCCCTCCATGATCTGGACAGGTCACAACAGGTGCCACTTTTGCATTCACATTATCTGCTCGGTCAAATATTTTTTGGCCCAAATTTGTATAACTAGCCTTGTATGCATCTACTGCTTTTTGTGGCAACTTCCCTTCATATAAAATCAGGGTTGGACATTGAGAAAATACCGCTTTTGCAATATTAGATAAATCTGTATTGTCATCATAATTAACAATTTCCATAGGATTGCTTGGCGTAATATATAAGTTAGTCTTTGGATCATAGAAACTATCATTTTTGCTATACAATCCAAGTTTTAATTGAGGCATATTACCCCTCCCTATTTTCATAATCGAAACGGGCGAACAGACAAATGCTATTCGCCCGCCAAGGACATTTTTATAGTAAAGTTTATGAAACTAAACAAAACTATTAGTTTACGATTTTGACGCGTTCTGGCATTGGGAAAGACTTTGCAAATGCTAGATTACGAGCTGTAGCCACAGCCTTGCCTTCATTCAATATGCCAACGCCATACCTTTCTTTAACTTTAATGGTTTGAATCAGTCGCGTTACGAATGTTCGCTACACATTCTCTTACATTTTCATGTAAGTTCAGATCATATCTTCACCCTTTATACAAGGGGCTAGGCACTTCGAGTTTGCTTAAACCCTACTTCCTTCCGGAATGATCGTTGAACCTTCACCTGTACGGTGCTTGGCTGCTGATTGTCCAATCCATCTACTTTTTAAGCATTCACGTTTACCGTTTCCAGTTGCGTTGTAGCAAGATGGCTCTAAGGAGTTCCCAGCAATTCACCTAGTTTATATCGAGCAGCTTACGCTGCAAGGGGACATTCTTGTTCATCCCGCATTGGATCATCAAATTGCTCTGTGCTTAATGGATCTTTGACTAGCAAGATACCAATATTGCTTCTGTCAACTACATACATATCAAACTTCTTAGTTTCGAAGTTGAATGGTGCAAATGGAGTAAAGTTGATATTAATAGCAAATGGAATACGACCTTGAACTTGCTCTGGATGGATTTGAAGATTAGTAATTTGAGAACCACCAAGTGCAGCATAAGATAAAGATTCCATTAATTCATTTTTGAAGAATACACTCCAAGTCAGCGGGTGCATGATAATATCGCTAGGTTGATAGCCATTGGTCATTACAGCAATGAACATATCAATCATGTCTTCTGTAGACATTGTGTTGTTCAAGTTACCGTTCATATCCATACCGTTTGTGCCGGCTTCCGGATATTTTTGACGAATATCATTATCAAATACAATATGGCCATGCTTAGAGAATTGAGTGAAGATTTTTTCCTCTTTTAAACGAGCCATGGCCTCCCCTGCTTTACGCACTAAGATACCGATAACGTCCCATTGAGAATCATTAATCATCTCATCCGTTACACGAACAACCATACCGGACTTACCAACCTTCACCTCTTGAGTGCGGTGTAATTGGAAGTCTACAGTTTCTTCTAGGTAGCTTTGAGATTCACCGATATCATGAGCTCTCATAGCACCAATTGAAGGGAATTCAATAGAACGACCTTCTGTCAGACGAACTGTTTGAAGCAATTGAGAACCAATCATGATAGGCTCGGCTGCTTCACGCATCATACCAGTAATAACCCTTGGGATTAAGATAGAAGCATCTTGTGTTGTTAGAGCCTCTTTTACAGACACCATTTCACTTTTTGGAATTTGAGTCCAGTCTTCACTTAAATTCAATTGGCGTTGCATGCGACGCACAACATCCATGGATTTCTCTGATAACTTTAAACCATTAATATTAAACATGAATTATATCCCTCCTGTCTTATTTTTGAAGCAGAATGCGCACTGCCCCAACAGATCCTTTCCAGTCCCAGTTTGTTGGCACACCAGGAATTTGACCTGTAGCTTTGAAAGTAGCTTTAATATCCACTGGTGAAGTGCCTTTTGAGTTATCATAATGAATGGTTACAAGACCAAGTTCAAAATCAACATAATCTGGATTTACAGTATTTCCAAGAGAATCTTTTAAGACAAGAGATCCTTCAACAATTGGAGTCTGCCAAATACGGAAGTCATGTCGTCCAGATTGACCAGGTTGCACCGTTCCAATTACAAGATCATCAAATGGAACTTCAATATTCGCACCATTGGTTAATCCAGGGATACCTTTCGGGAAGTATTTTACACCTTCCATATTTCGATAAGTTGCATCATATGGATATCCTGGGAATCCATCTTTTGCTGCTGTATCTGCAATGTCTTTAGCTGTGAACCCGGAGTTATTAATCCAGCGATCATCTTGCCTCATATCTTCCATGCTCCATGTTACCCACTTTAACCATCCTTGCGGTGGTAAGTTGGTTTCAACAGCCCATACCTGTCCGATAACTTGTTCCTGCATACGAGACAATTCTTTTTGTAAATTCACAATTTTCGCCATCGCCGCTTGTACACCAGCAATATCAGTAGCTGCTTGCAATTCAGCATTTGCTTTATCTAAATCTTCTTTTACCTTATCGAAATCCGCTTTGATTGCACGTCCATTTTCATCAGACATGACATAATCTCCAGCTTTTACTGGACGGCTTAAATCAACATCATAGAATGAACCCCACTCGATATCTTCTGCATCCTGTTTGCGAGGAATATAAGGAAGTTCAATATAAATTTCATTTTCAATGGTTGGTTGCATGCCATTGAAACCATCCACAAATTCTTCATAAAGGTTTCCGTAAGCAACGCCAATAGCTTTATTAGCAGCACGAGTATGTTGAGTACCATCTTTACCAATTTCAACGACATCCACGCCGCCATTTGCCAAAGTAAGAGCAGGACGATACACGTTACCATCAAAGTCAAATACATTCCCCATATTGATGACACCATCATTATCTGTAGATGGAGCAACAATACGTCCTTTTGGAATAACGACCCATCCATCACCACCAAAATGATAACGGAACAGACGTTTTAAACGTGGGTCAATTAAATATCTTTCACCCGGCGCATCATGTGTACCAGCTTGGAGCTTGGTATTTGTGCGCATATATTGATCTTTTGTGGATTTAATAGGACCAGCAATTCCACGGAATAATGCCATTATTGATTCACTCCTTTTAAATGAAAAGTTTATTTTCTACGCTTTGGTGAAAACATGCTTGATAAAATACTAGCTGCTTCTTCAACACTTATGGCCTTGCTGTCATCAGATTCATTGGTGTATCCAGGATTCTTAACACTGCCTGATTCTGGACGAGCAGCGGACAATTCAGCAGTTAAATCCGCAAGCGAATTTTCTAATGATTCTTTAGTGCGTGTAACATGATTCGCAATAGCTTCTTCTGTTGTTACACCTACAACATCTGGCTTATTCAATTTACGCTTAATATCTACTACCTTTTCAGCCAAATGTTTATGGATTTGAGAAAGTAGATCTGCATTTTCAGCAGTTAATCGAGAAACTTCACCTTCAGCTTCCACCAATCTTGCATCTAACTTCTGCTTTTCCATTACTAGATTTGTAATAGTGGATTGCATTTCATTGATTTTCATTTGCAAAACTTCATTAGTAGCTTCTTGAACTGAAGTTGTTGCTGATGGTTCTGTTGCTGCCTGATTTTCAGTCTCACTTTCTGTTACTTTAGGATTTTCATTATTTACTCCTTCTTGCGTCTTACCTGTTGCTGGAATGGCAGGCTCAGTTGATGGTGCTGTAGAGTTTGTTTGATTTTCAGTAGGCATTGATGGTTCACCTTCTTTCATGGTTAGGTTACGTAATATATGTTTCAAATCATCATTTAAATGTTCAAATAAATTAACAGTTGGCTGTTTAATACTATTTAACAATCCCTCTGCTACTTGGAAGACTTCCATATTGACAGATTCCTTAGAACTGGATGAAGGAGATGGATTATCATCTTCTACCATTTCTACTGATGTATTGCCTGCAAATGAGTCAGCAGGAACATTCACATAAGATACCTCTTTACCAAAAGTGGTTCCAATAATAAAGTGTGCTTTTTGTCCATCATATTCTTCACCCGGATAATGTTCACACCATTCTTGAGTGCGGTCTGTACCACAAATGTTACACGTTACTTTATCAGTAGTCGCCCCAATCGATACTGTACTGTAACGTCCATCAAGAACTTTTTCAATTGCCACTGGATCTGTTATTTCCACAGTGAAAACCAATCCGGGCTTACCCGACTTTGTATTTTCACTGAATTCAGCTTTTAAAATACGCCCAATTGGCTCACCATCATAATCATTATGGTGTGTCAATACCGGCTTATTGTAAGGATGAGTCCAACTATCAAGTCCTGCACTAAGCCCCTCTTTCGTGTAGTACGTGTAGTTAGCGGTTCTTCCCACATGAATAGCTTCCATTTGAACAATTAGTTTACGATTCTGCTTCCCCTTAGCAGATTCATTGAGTTGTGTAACACTTTCTTTCGGTAATCGAATAAGCTTTCCTACATATTCTTGCAAATCAGTAGGAACCATCTTTTTAGCTTGATGCTCTTTCAACGTATACTTCACGATCTCACCCCCTTTAACTTATTAGCCAGGCTTATTTGCCTTTACGGCCACCTTTTGGTTTATGATTTGACATGCCGCATTGTGTGCACATGCTCATAGCCTCCTTACATCATCATATTTAAATGATTTTTTCTTGCTTGATCTGCCAATTCTTCATATCCTTCATAAATCACTTCTATCATCATAGACATTGCATGGTCATTGATGTGACAATGAAGCATCCATGCTCCTGGATTATTTGCTTCAAATATGACATCTTTTGTTTGACCAGGTGCTACATCTATCGTGACATAAGGAATTGGGCGAATCGGATTGGCATCTTGCATAATTTGATAAAACGTATGACCATGAATATGCATAGGATGAGCCATGTCAGAAATATTCGCAAATCGAATCCTAATGAGTTCACCTGGCTTTAATAGTAAGCGAGGCAAAAACGGAAATTGTTTTCCGTTTAAAACATACATATTCATGTTGTCCATATCCATCATGTTCTCCATATCAAAATCTGGATTCCAACTAATTACATAATCCATTGGGTGGCCAGATATCATGATAGAAACATCTTGATGAACACGATCGTTTGGATCATCTATAATCAACATACCAAACATGCCACTTTCTATTTGCTCTTCACTATTGAAATGAGAGTGATACATAAAAGTCCCCGCTTGTCTTGCGTGAAATTCATAAGTGAAAGAATCTCCTGGCATGATAGGTTCTTGCTGCAAATAGGTTCCATCAAAACCATTGATGATTTTGACACCATGTAAATGGAGCATAGTAGGTTCATCTAGATTATTGGTCAGTGTAATACGAACAATATCACCGAGATTGGCTCTGATTTCAGGACCCGGCATAGTTCCATTATAAGTCATGCCTTTCATCGTAAAAGTGCCACAATCAATAACTGTTGGCTCACACGATAAATGAAATTCTTTAATAGCCATGTGAAACACCACTGCTTAGTGCCAACTGATCATATCGTTCCAATATATTAGAAAGATGAACACTTTCACTAGAAGTTGGTTTCATTTCTTGTTCTAATTCCAATCCACATTCACAATTCGGATGGAATGGGGGAATTCGATACCATAAAGCTATTTCATCCATATGACTAAGATTTGATAATTGAATGATTAGCCCAGCTTTTTCTTGGCATTTTTCACACTCATTTTCTGAAACCACTACATGAACTGCAGATTCACCATAACGCGATAAACCTAAAATATATCCATATTGATATGTTTTCATGAGCAAAGTTTTCGAAATAAACTGGAGTCGATACCGTAAAGACTCAAAGATTCCTTTTGCAGTAATCATAGCCTTTGCATATTCATCAATACCTTCAAGTTTCTTGACCAATAAATCATGCAAGGATGTTTCAATTAGTTTAAAGCTATCTACAGCAGAATCTGTTACGATTTTCAAAGCAAGTGATGCATCTATAGAAGGCATTTTTTTACGTTTTGTTTCTTTCATGGCTTGCTTCGCCCCGTCTATAAAGATAGGACGTGCTTCTTTCTGAACAATGTCCTTCATTCGCTCTTTTCCAAAGTAAATACTAGACACCATCGTCTTTATATCCTTAAGAGGATATGATCTTCTTTCAAATCGACGCTTGATTTCAGACAACACATCATCTTCCATTTGTTGATAAATAGTGTTTAGCTTGTTGGTCATTTGTGGAATAGAGCGGGTCGGAAATGCTTGTAGAACATTTTCTTGAATATCTACGAAATTTGATTCAGTACTTCTTTTGGGACCTGAACGAGTGCCATGCTGATTAGCTGGTTTTTGTTTATTGTTGGTTTCAGGAGTGCCTGCTGAACTTGCATTCACAGCACTTGCTTTTGCTTCTGCTGTCTTAATCGCAAGTGGAATCTGAACCATATTAAAATATAATCTGGATTCATCTACTGTAGGATCCAGTTTCATGTTCTTTCTGGTTTCATCCCATGTTTGGATGTTGTGTTCAAACTTATAGATTTCATGCGTATCCAATTTGATTCGCATTTCAGACTCTATTTCATTGAATTGGAATCTGACTGCTAGATCTGGGTTAGCTACAGGGTCATATCCCCCTTCTACAAGCAACTCTTCAAATAGATACTTATTGAGTTGGGCTTCAATTTGCTGCTGCCATCCCTTCACCCGATCTGCCTTGATGCCTCCCATTGCATCTGCGGTGTTTCGATTAGCAGTATCTCCTCGTCCCATATCAACAGTGCTCATACCAAGACCTGTGAACACACGCTGCTCAAAGTAATCTAGATATGGCTTTCCGTCAATGGTAGAAATATTGATGGCATCGATTTTATGCCTTTCAGGTAAAACAAGTGCGCCATCCGTTGGCATATTTTCTATTGCTTGTCGAATTTCATCCAGCTCTTCATCAGTTGCCTCAAACCCTGGCTTATCTAAACCAACCGTATAAGCAAGTAGCGGGAATATATGCCGATAAAGCAAGAGAGCAGCATTCTCTTCAATTTTCCGGAGAAGTCGTACATCATCCAAAACTGGTGCCAAAAAAGGAAGACCAAAAGCTTCACCAGAAGGAACATTTACTTTAATGTGAATAATATCTTCTGGACGAAACTTAACTGTGTTATTTCCGCCTGGCACTTGTTGCTGATAACCTGTGATATTTCCATTTTGATCTCTTGCAATTTGCATAGTAGACGGTGGCAATAAGAAATATCCAGCTACAGGGTCTTTTGCTGGTGGAACAGCAGTTGCCGTTATGCCTGGCATCAATCCTTTTCCACCTTTAGCCCTTGCTTTAACTATAAAAGCATTAGAAAATCGAACAATATCTCGTGCAATTCCATGATACAATTCTTCTGTTGATACTTGAGTCGCGATAGACATAGCATCTAAACGAAGTTGCAAGTATTGTAAAGCTTGATCATTTTTCGATTGAAACCCGTATCCTGACTTAAAGATAAGCTCTTCATACTTCATCACACTCTGCAATATGTAACTATCACGTTCAATCGCTTGCTCAATAACTGTGAAATCTACTTTTGGGCTTTCAAAGTTATCCCGGCCGTTTCCTCCACCACCTTGTGCGTTGGAGATTTGATAACCGACCCGCTTCACTTGGACGGCTTTGGGATCTCGATTGATAGCCCCACCACCGCCTCTTTTTGGAAGGCTTGCAGAAGGGGCATTTCGGATGCCAATTCTATTCATAAACTTTGCAAATAGCTTCGCCAAGAACTGGTGCCCCTTTCTCGTAAGCGTTATATATCATAAGTAATTATACATGAATATTGTAACACGTTACACTTCTTATACAGTGCTATATCCATGAGCTTGTAGATAATTTGTAATCCATTCAACTGTCAAACTTCTTACATCGCCTATATCCTCAATGATTCTTAAGAATTGTCGTATTTGCTCCTTTTTTTGAATAAAAGCGATTTGATTAGCATAATAAGTGCTCTCTTGTTGATAGAATTTTAATAAATCATTATTGCTATTTTTATAGGTTTTTTGAGTATGTTCTAATGAACCAACTAACAAATCTGCTAAATCATTAAAAGCGTGGTTGGTATCTGATTGATTATAAAGCCAGTTCTTTAATGGATTATTAACGGAAGTCTCCAGTTGCTGATGAAACCATTGCTGATTAGAAATGAAATCTTCTTTATCATCATCCATCATAATATAAGCCCCTTTTAAGGCATTTTGATCTTTTTTCGTTTGATTAAAAGTCAAAATCAAATGGGCTTTTATGGCTGTTAAATCTCCAGTTGCCATAGTCATGATGCAATCTTTTAAATCTGAAGGCATCAGCATTTGTGGGGAATTTACCAGAATCTGAAGCTGGCCAAGAATTTGATTAAACATTGTCGTGCGATTCCGATGAATATAACCTGTATCTGCTAAAGTATTATGTAAAGACGCCTTATTATTAACAGCCAGCTCCTGATTTGCTGCTTCTTGCATATAAATATCTGCTTCACTGGAACCTTCTTCTTCATCTGACGGCTGATAAGTTGCTAATTGATTCTGTAAGTCAATGAATTGATTTTGCATTTGATGCCATTCATCTATACTATCATTTTCAGCTTGTTGAATTTGCTCTGCATCTGTTTTATTAGTAAATTGAGTACGAAACTTTTTATCCAGAAATTCTCGGCGGCGTGTACAAGAATTCAACATCTTATATAGAATATGATAAATTTCAGCATCACCTGATCCGTCATAGCCGCATAATTTATTTTCTATATCTACAACTTTCTTTTTAGTATTCAATGCATCTTTGAATAGTTTAAAATCTTCTGTTCTGTTTCGTGTTTCAATTGTATTCATGAGTTCCTGGATATTCTGAATAAGATTGTCATAGTCAAATAAGCTTTGGGAAATTGTAAAGTCTTTTGCTCGTTCAATATTTCGAATAATCTGGGGATCTAACTGCAACCCTTTTTTATGTTGAGGATACGAAAGCTCTGGATGGTATTCCATTTGCTTATGTTCATATGGCGTATCTATACCTTTTCCCCCGAACAACTCATCAACCATGAAAACACCTCCAAATAATATGTATCCCCTCATAGTGTAGACCATGAGGGGAAGGGATAGAGAGAAAATGAAAGATAAGCCTAGCCATTAAGAAAGGATACAGGGGATATTGTGCCTTCCACCTATACATGTGCTGCGTATTAGAATTACTAACACTACGCACATCTTTAGGGACAACGCATTACTTCAGGCATTCCAAAAAGTTTAGTTTATTAAATCTTACTAAATATTAAAACATAGCACGCTTCACTCTACCACCTGTATTTCCTCTACCCCAAAAATTCGTTGATTTTTTCTTTGAATATCCCAAGGCTACTTTATTCCAGTGCCAACGTGGATTATCTCTTGGCTCTCTTTCACGTTCTTTTGGTTTATGATATACATCTCGATCGCCACCAAACACCTTTTCAGCAAGCTTCTCTTCTGTCTTGTTTTGAATAGGTATGACTTTCCTGGCGACCTTCACTTCTTCTAATATTTTGGTGATCTCTGGGAATTCTAATGTAAATCCAAGAATGGTGAGCATAAAAGCATCTAATGCATGTTCATTCTCAGAAGTATAGATCGGCTTCCCATTTTGAGTGATTTTCACTACTTGGTAGTCCATCATCTGTTTCCAGATCATATCATCAAATGGACTTAAGACTAATTGATCCCTTTCTAATAGAATAGCAGTTTGATTAATCATGAAGCTTTTAGCCTCTTTATAATCCACTTCTCTTGTACCAGGATCACGTATCTCAAGCTTTTGTGAAAATTGAATTCTTTTTACTTTATGATGTAAGCCACTCTCAGGGTGTTCAATTCCATACTTATGCAACACCTCGAGTTGATACTCACCGTAGCCAGCATCTATATAATAGAATTTTGGATTCCAGATTTCATTAATTTCAATGAGCTTTCGAACTGCATTATCAAAGGTGAAATCACCTCTTGGAATTTCGTAACGCATTGCAACACGAAACTTCTTCAAGAGCTCATCAAATTCAGTAACAACTATTTGTGTTGATGCTCCAAACTTCAGTTTTGTTATCGACAGGCTCTTTATCCTGCCTTCTGCAAGTTTCCCTGCAGCTCAGACTATATCATCACCCTATAAGGGGCTGGACGCTCGTGGGTGTATTATTGTTTCCTCAACACCTAGTCGTTGCACCTTCCGCATCCCTGGCTCGTTAGAGTTACATATGCGGCTTGGCTCATGATTGCCCTCCGTCCTTTACGGTTAGGGGTTCCCATGAATTCATCCAGTTATATCGAACAGATTACTCTGTAAGGGGACATTTGCTTGTTCACTCATAAAAGCTTGAAACTTTTCATATTTTCTTTCCAGATAAACAGTTGCGTTTTTATAAAGAAAATCATATAACTTTGAAATCATAACATGACTTCCAGTTTCTAATGTCTTAGCCACGCTATGATTATTATCATAGATATTTACTAAAATATCATTCTCTTTAAAAATATTTTGCATAGATGTTAAAAACGCTTGATTTCCGCAAATATTAATGCCCCATTTCCCTCTTGACTCAGTTCGAGTTATACATCCATCACCATCAAAATACCCTCTAATAAAATGTGGTATTAGATCGCTTCTTAATTTAGGGAAAGTACATATTAATGATTTTCTAGGAACTACACCAAGGTTCATTAAATCCTCACACATTTTTGTGGAATTCACTTTCAGAAGAACGCAATCTGCATTATTCACTTTCTTCTCTTGAATCTTATAATTTGATTCGATTGCAGATTGAAATTTTTCAAGAATAATTCGATCCCTAGCCTGTAGATTAATTTGAAGCCTGTAAGAATATGAACCTGAACCTCGGTATACACATCCATCAGCATACAAAAAACCTAACCAATAAGCCTTCTCTTCTGTATTGATTTCCTCAAAATAATCATGGTTCAGATTTCTTTTTCTTGCACCTTGAGTTCCAACATTAGCAATATCAAACTTTTTCATCCATCTTGCAACTGTCTTATAATTGCATCCTAAGATTTCTGCAACCTTATCATAGCTTTTATGAGCTTCATATAATTCTTTTAATAATTCCTTGTCTTGGTAATATTTCAAATTTACCCCTCCTAAGACAAGTGTATCATTAATCGACTTATTAAGCTATTTTTATATCCCAATCACAACCCACTATTCGATAAGCAGGTGGAGCTTTCTTAACTGTATTATAAGGCCCATAGTAAACAATGTCATCTAGCTTGTGACCTTGTTTTTGGTACTGTTCACGTTCATATGCGTTTAATTCTCGATAAGAATACGCATATTGCGATTTTGCTCGCTCTACTGCATCTTTATTAAATACACCTACGGTTTCTTCTCCAAACTCTGCTAAAACCTCATGAATATAACCCTGCTCCGTCATAGTAGCACGGAACTCACCTTCCATTTTATCATCAAAATTTGGGTTTACATGAGAAGGAAAATGATAGGCTTTATATCCAGTGTCAGGGTTTGTGCACACATCATAAAAGAATCCTCGTTTACCAGTAGGCGTTGAACTAACCCATACACCAATACGATTAGGGTCTTCGTTTGCTATTGCAAGAACCGCATCAATACCATCACGGCTCATGTAATCGACTTCATCCACGAATAAGAAGTCGGCCCTCTGCCCCCGTATACTAGCGCCACTTTGGGAGCCTGAATTTGCACCGGCCGTGAATCCCATAATAGTTGAGCCGTTTCCAAATGATGCGATAAATGGATTCTTTGTCATATTGACACTGTTAGATAATTCTTCACAATCACGAATCATTTCGGCAATACGCATGAATATTAAACGGACCTGATTCTCATATGGTGCCACTATTAACAATCGAGAATTCTTATGATGAAACGCGAACCATAAACAAAAGACAATCATCGTTTCGGTTTTCAACTACATTAAAGAGTTTTTTATCTCTTTTCCCACATCCCTGTGGGGATCGGCATATATCTTTACCATATCCACTTGGACTTAGGTAGCGGAGACTCGTGCAGATATTTTTGCTCTCATAACGCTCAATCTGTATGCTCTACAAGGATTTGTGATGCAAACCCTCACGGTATTGACTGTTCTAGTTTCCACCGTTTTTCCCCGCTGATAATCTAGTATGTTTCCACACTAGACGGCAAAACCTTTACCAACACGACGACCCATACGTGCCGCGATACGTCTTGTTCCATTCATGATATCTTGAATCATTTTCTTTTGATACCATCGTGCTTTCCATGGATTCCCTTTAGAATCTTTGAGTTTCCAATAGGCCCATTTCACTGGATCAGCACGTATCTCTGCTTCCATTTCTAAAAGCTGTTCTTCCGTTAATGTGCTTATATTAATCTCCCCTTTTTTATTATGTTAACGACCAAGTAGATTGTTGTTGCGTCTGGCCAAATGATTCAGGTGGTCCATTGTCTTATCGATATCTTGAAGCTGTTTTGCTCTTTGTGCATTTAATTGTTGCAACTGGCTTAAGATTTCTTGGTGAGCTTGAACATTGGGAGTTGGTATATGATGAATAGGTTGATTTGCTTTAAGTTTAGGAGCTCTTCTGAAAATGTTTAACATATCATTCTCTCTTTCTCTTAATTATTTGCATCAATAGCACCACCAATGGCCGCGCCAGCTGCTACACCAATCCCATAAGAAACAACTTTTTTCCATCCTGGTCCAAAAGCTTTTTTACGAAATTTGTTTATTTTTCCAGTTGCCTTTGTCCAGTTCTCATATTTCCATCTGTCTAAATCTGAACCTGTGAATGAAGCCTGATCCCTTAATCGACCTTTATAATCGCGCATCTTACTAACCGCATAGGCTCCACCAAATTGCGCACCTGCAACAACTGCAGCACCCATTGCGGCACCACCCATTAAACCAGCACCAATTCCATTATCCACTCGACTATAAGGTTCATTGCTATTTAGATAAGCCATTAGTACTCACCCTTTCTTGCATCTGCATAATAAGAACCAGCCACGCCACCTAAAAAGAAACCTGCTCCTCCACCTAAAAGCGAAGAGCCAAGATAAGCAATGGCTTTCCCCTTTTTCCCCATTCCTTTAAATTTGTTGCTTCGGTAATGAGTAAGCCCAGCCAAACCGGCACCTAAAGCAACACCCGAACCTGCACCAATACCAGCACCTGCCCAAGTAGGATCTGCTACTCGTTGATAAGGTTGATTGCTATCGACCATGATTAACTCCCTCCTTGTTGTGAAGCACGATACCCAGCACCCACAGCCGCACCAAGCAACATACTCCCACCAATAATAGCGGCACTACGACCTCTCATATGATAAAGTTTACTTGATAATTTATCTGTCGATTTTTCTAATACTCCACTGATCTTGTCGCCAAGAATACCTCTCCTTACTTCTTTTGCAATGTCTATTGCAGAGGCACTTCGCTCTGCTTTCAATTGTTTAAGTTCAGCTTGTTGCTCTTTAGTTCGATCTTTTTTCTTAATAGATTCCAATTCTTGGATTCTTGAATGATTTTGATTAACTCGATCTTGCATGCTTTTATATCGTATAATTTGATTAATGGCTTCTTGTCGCTGGATATCACTTAATGTTTTAGAACCCAAGATTTCATTTGCGCGTTTATCCAGATAATTAGAAATACTTTTACTTCCCATTATCTCGGCCATCTCACTACCGGCAACTTTCATTCCTACTGCAACAGGAATACCAACAAAAGCAGCCCCAGCCATGGCCCCTCCTGCAGCCGCTGTCAAAGTAGGATCAACTGCTTCGTTGCTGTTGATTTTATTAATGGGCACATTGCTCTTCATCATATGAAGTCCTATTCCGCCCACTACTGCTGAAAGTCCAATATGACCGCCATAGTTCAATAATGCTCTTTTCCAATCACCATTGAGAGCTTTAAAGCCTCCCACAAGACCACGTGAAATAACACCGGATTTTGTTCCAAGTGTAGGAGAAAAGCGTCCTCCTATTTTACTTACTCCATAGGCGATTCCTGCTCCGCCAAGGAATAAGCCACCTTGTTCAGCAAGAGTTGTTCCTCCTTCAACTGCTGCTCCATACCCCATATCACTCCATACAGAGCTATCTTGATTATCGATCATGCAGTTTCACCTCCTAATACGCTTTCACTGCTCCTTGTGCATGTCTGGACATAATGGCACTTGCAGTAGAGCGTGCGTTCATAATGTTTTGGATGCCAATTTGTTGCATTGCTTGTTGAGCAGCATTTTGAGTAAATCCTCCGCCAAAAGCCACACTTCTGGAGCCAATTTCAGCACGCTTCATATCAAGTGCGCGACCAATTTCAGGAGCCATTTGCACTGCTGTCAATCCAATCATGGCACCTAAACCACCCGGCATCAAAGACCAAGCAGCATTCGTTAATAAAGACTTTCCAATAGCCACTGGATAACTATCACCCTCTTTGTGATAGAAATAAGCACCAAGTCCAGTGAAGGCAAGTCCACCAAATCCTATCTTGGTTTTCATTTTATTTATTCGACCCTCTCCATTGGTTGGTACTTGATTTTGTGTAATGGCATTACCGGCAGCCGGAACATTGTATGAATAATTAGCCAATGTTAATTCCCTCCTACATATCCTTGATTCCTAAGATTATGAAGAGCAAATACTAAGCTACCATCAGCTCCTAAAGGATCTTGATACTGATAAGGATTGGTGTAACCAACTTGGTCAGCTTGAGCAACTGGATTCTCTTGAATCTCTGGATTGACATTTGGAGCCAAAGAGGGATCTGATTCAAAACGATAATTTGCGCTTGCTAAAGCATATCCACCATATATCCCCATTCCTATTAAGGCATTTCTTCTGCCTTTTTTACTTAATGTAATACCTGTCCATAGATTATTGATGTCTCTGGTGTCTCCTTTTTCAAAGTTGGATGCAATATATTTGGCTGCCTTTCCTGCAAATCGAATAGCTCCTGCCAATTCAATCATCTCCTATTCTGATTCATCATCAAGGCCAATCGGTTCAGCTTCAATAACATCACCTTGTGACTTTTGCATGCGCAAATAATACATTTTTTCAGCTTCATCTTCTTCCATATCCAAAACCTTCATGTCATTTTGAACCTTCAACATTTGAGCAGCTCGTTCAGATGGATCAAGCTCCACAGTAATTCGTGTCCCCTCTTTATCCTTCCGAGTAGAGTTAAGCAATTGAAGAATTTTGTGTTTTCTATTTAATAGCTTTTCCTTATATTCAACCACTGGATGAAGCTCTGACTTGTAAATACCTTCACCTTCTTCTGTTAAGCCAATGGCATTCTGAATAATAAAATCTGCATCTGTTGCCATTTTGTTGTCACAGCGAAGCAAGGAAACATCTAAATCCACCAATTCTTTCACCATCACCACATCTACTGTATTTTGAGACTTCTCTGGATCAATCTTCAAATCCTCACAGTAACGGTAAAACAAGTCCTCAATTGCCGCAATTTCAATCGGACACTTTTCCCCATATGGCGCCAAGCCCTCTCTATATAAGAAACAGGATTCTTTATAAGGACATGCATCTGATTTACAAATGATCGGAACGCTGGCATATAGACCATGTTTGGTATTACGCATGCGTTTAGCTAATTCAATGGCTGCTACGGCATCCGGGTTTTGTGTCCATGCTGTTGGATTCAAGTTCTGTGAAACCACAAGTTTTCCTGCTTCAGTTTTTGGTCCTGTTTTCTGGCCCATCTCAATCTCCTCCCTTATAAAAATAAAGAGGCAGTTCTTGCGTCCCTATGCCTGATCGGTGCTGTTTGGACGGACTGCCCCTAATCTAAATTTTACAATCAAACCATTATTTGCTTAAACTTGCTCTTTATGCATATAAAAAAGCAGAGCCTCTTTTAAAAGCTCTGCTTCTATTTATCTATTTCATTTCCTTTATTTTTTTCAAATTGCTTGGAATCTCTTCATATTGCATGCCGTTTCCAGCCTGAAGCGAAAGAAACATCAATCTTCTTGCTTCATTTGCCTTATCACGATCAGGTACCTTTTCAAAATACTCTCTTAATAAACGATCTTGTTCTCGTAATCTCACTTGTAATTTCATCATGCATCATGCTCCAAATAGCGGTTTAATAAAGATTTCGCGAACTAAATCTTCACCGTACAAATCTTCTAATTCCAGGATGCCAAATATCAAATACCCAAACACATTTGAAAATTGAGGATTATCGATGACAATAAAATCTTGTACGTTTCTTTCGGCAAATTCCTTACGCAAAGCATCCGCAAATACATTGGCTCCTCCGCCAGAAAGAATAATAGCATGAAGACGGTTTGCATGTTGCTTCCAAGAATCAAGAACTTCCTTTGCAATTGCCTCCGCAGTATCAGCCGCAGCTATTGCCACTTCTTCTGATACATCTTGCTCCCCAAAGAAATAAATCTTCTTTTCCCGGAAAGCCCTGTCCAAATCTTCATCTGGTGCCTCATATGTATGCCCCATTTCAGCAAATTTCTTTGAAAGCATGACTTTTAATTTGCGATAAGCATCATGAGTGGCTAATGTAGAGCCAAAAGTATTTTCATTTTCAATGATCACACCTTCATCAAACAAGGCGTAGTCAGTTGTATAGTGTCCAATATCAATTAACCCAACAAATTCACGATAGTTTTGGCTCTTAGATAGAATGCCATCAATGAATTTAAAGTGGTTGAAGGTAATGGCCCCTTCCGGCTGACGGATCACGACAGACCCCGTTACCTTTATTCTTTTTATAATACTTTTATTTTCAGATAAATGATATTCCACTTCATGTGTCTGATTAATAAATTCTTCTAACTTATCTTTAATATTTTTATCATAATCTGTATTAGGCAACCCAGTGATCACAAAGACTTCCATTTCTTCTTCTGTATTTGGAAGAAGCAAGCCCATCATTGTTCTAAATAGAGTTCTGAATACAGGGTCTTCTGCCCGATCTCGCTCCAATGTTCTTGTAGAAACATCTTCTTTATTCATTTTCATAGCTTGCTTACCAACATGGAAAGTTCCATCATCCGTGCTGACAACTAAAGTATCATGCTCAATCTTGGATAAGCGAAGCAGTTTGCTATTAATTTTCTTTCCAGCCTTAACGGTACTCGGTATATACACCGTATCTTCAAAGCCTGTGAAACTGGATACTCCTTTACTTCCACCGAATCCAATATCAAGCGCTACAATATACGGTAATTCATGCGGGTCTTTTTTTGCCGCAGCTGTTTTCTTTTTACTTGCAGTGTTTGTTGCCATTTCATATCCTCCTTGTATTCAAATGGATTACATTGTACTCTCTCGGAATCTATTATATCAAAGAAAGATTTACCTATACAAGAAGAATCTACTTTATTTTTTCGACATCTATTTTTCGACAACTTTTTTCGACAAAAAAGTCACCAGGTGTGCCGGCCTAGTGACTTTTTCCTCACTTTACAGAAAGTGATTTTGTTGGAGATCTTTTATAAATTTATTTTAAGCTAAGTAGCTTGAAATAGCAAGTGTAAACAAGAACAAATGTTCTCAATTTTTATGTCTATTTTTGTCGAATTATGTCATAAATGGTTTCACACATATAAAATAATTATTTTCAGAAAATTCAACTGTATATTTTAGTAAAATTTACCCTTGATTTTCATCTTATTTTCAATATAACTCCGCAGGTAGGATTCGAACCTACGACCGATCGGTTAACAGCCGATTGCTCTACCACTGAGCTACTGCGGAATGAAGGCGACCAGGATAACCCTGATCTCTAGGAGGCGTGCTGGAAAACAGTACTTATTCTGGCGGGGTTTCCCCCATGATATTATTAGTATTTGATAAATTCTGTTGACACTCTAAACAAGGTTCTTTGTCTACCTCTTGTGTAGTTGCTGGATTACCTTGTTTATAATCCTCTATTTTTCTAGTGATCTTATTACATATCGGACAACAAAAATATCTGGTCCATATGGCAATCTTATGATCATTTCCTAACATTATATTCACCAATTTTAAATTATAAATTATAGGAAGGCCTTCCTCCAATGAATGAGGAGGAACCTGCAAGTGACGAGCTTGAGATTATATGTCACTGAAGGAAGGCGTGTGCCAAGAAAGCATCTCATTGTGAGGTGTAAAGACTATCATGAACTGCTTAATTGTATTATACACAACAATGTAACGTGTTACAATAATTTTTATATATTTTTTCTATTATTTTTTCAGGTGCCTCTTCTAAACCCTCACACAACCATATTTTTTAAAAAAATAATCATCATAATCACATTCTAACATCGCTATGACATCTCTCCCTATAATTTCTCCCAGGGTAGTAATCTTCTTTGTATAAGCATCATGTCGGCAAGAAGCACGCTCATGAAATATTTTCGCTGCAGATAATTGATAATTTTTGTAGGTTCCTACTAATGCAACTGAATTGTATCTAAGTAAGTCTTCTAAAAATTCATAATCCGTATTGATATTGTCCAATTCATATTCTGGATCTTCCATGATGATTTCACAATTTCTAATACCTTGAATATGATTCCGAATCCAGTAAATCTTTGTGAGACGAATCTCATGATCATTGATTTGATACCGAATATCAAATCTACTTCTTTTATAACAAGACCAATCCATATCCATTTCATCTGCCAAACATTCTATCATTTGTTGATGCAAGTCCAAACTAACTCCTGTAGCTACTCCAATATACACTGTCTTATCTTTACGCATAATGGCTCGCCTAAGAATTGCTGTGGTTTTACCAGTTTGTCTGCCAGCTACTATACTGATCTGATGAGCATCACTATTTATAAATTCATCCCAAACACTATACCTTCCTTCTGAATGAAAACTTCTTTTTTTCGGAAGACTCTCTAAATACAGATTTAAAAGCTCCATGATACACCTCATCTATTAACATGAATCTTGGCCCTTTATAATTTGGTTTTTCTATCATTTCTTCCCACATACTTAAAGGCCTTACCCAAGACGTTCCTTTCTCATCCTCATACAGTACCATATACTCCATTGTTTCACTGTGCATCGTTAAACCTTTTACTATGTACTCATTCCCCTTATAATGCCTCCAGCGACTTCCTGGCCGCGGCATTCTATATCCTTTCATTTCTTTTCACCTCTATTATAAATTCAGAGTTACTTGTAAACACCGTTACTATATTATTTTCTAGTAACAAGCTCTCAATGGATTCATCGTTTATATCCATCATTTCTGCAATCATCATGGCAATTATTTTTTCATTCATCTGATGGCACCAGCTTCCATAATCCATCTATGTCTTCCTCATCCATTGCATATCTAGTAGGTTTATAATCTACGTCCGGGTCTACTATTTGTTCCATGACGATCCTTGTAACTGGATCCATATAAATATAAAATGATTCATCACTATAGTCTCGTGTTACACGTTTCCCTTCTCTTACTAATTTCATCGCCGTATAGAAGTCAAACTGAGTACGATACGAAATCTCTACATTGTCACGAGTCACAACTAAAATGGATTTAGGTGATTTATCTTGATAAAACATCCTCCACCACTCATGAATCATGGATATTTCTTCATCCGTTGTACTTCCATCACATTGAATATGATAGATTCCTCCATGAACATGCTCTAATCGGTCTATATATTTTTTAATTAATTCCATGATAGTTCCTCTTTTAATGGGTCATATATCTTACAATCATTCCTGCAATCTCCATTCCGGATTTCATTCCAAGAGACTTTTCCGATAATTGAGGTGACTTTAATGACTCCTTGCCCCATCTTGTCTCTCTCCTTTTATATTTCTTTTCCTGCTATAAAGCAAAGGTTATTGAATTTTTGCAAGATATGTTCCGGATTTACTAGGACTTGAATTTGGAAAGCAGGACTTGACTCTATTACAGCCGTCCACTCTTCCCCTTTTTTATACCGCTCTATATTTACCCAGTCTGTGTACAAGATGATGTTCATATATCATGCCTCCATCTCTTTTTTTATATTTATATTGTAACGTGTTACATTCACATCTTGCAAACGTTAATTCTCTTGAAAATTCTCTATATAGGTGAAAATTTTATGTAAAAAAATTTTTGGGGCATGCACTTCTGATTAGCAACATGGGGAAATTCCCTATATAGGCCATTTTTTATAAAAAAATTGCGTGGGGTACCTAGTTGTTTTTGGTGTGCATGTATGCATCGTTCAGAGCCCCACCCCCTCTGAGATGATGAGTGTTGGCTAGGAACACTCACATGCATACCAAAAAACTATTTTATTGGAGGAATGAATCATGACAAAATCAGCAACAATCAACACAAAAGAAGTAAAAGGAGGACTCGACATGGAACAAACACTAAACGAAGTTAAAGCAAGATTAGCATGCGCCACTATTATCGGTGCAGATTATGCTGGAAGATGTTATCGTACTACTAAATCATTGACAATCAAAGGTATCAAGTGTACTTGGAAAGGCATCAAGCAAGTTATTGAAAAGATCAACAAGAAAGCAGCTCTCATTGGACTTGGCAGCGCACTTCTTGCAGGAGCAGCCACATGTACAATGGGGGCGGCTGTCGTTGTTGGAGCAAGTGTGGCGGCTACCTCAATGGTTGCTATGGAATTGCTCATGAACAAGAAAAGAAAGGAGGAAGAAAAGAAATCGTTCATGGCAATTGCATTAGCAGCTATTGAGGCAGCTGGGTGGGCAGCACTTGCCCCTTATGCCTTAACATATGGTCTTGTCTATGTTGCCCGCTGCTTTGACTTGGTTTGGTATATTGTCGCCAAAGCCGCAGTAGATCTTGCCGTATTATTCATGGCCTAATTGCCGTTAATAAGGCTGGTCATGATGCGGATAGTGAAAGGATATATCTATCCAATGCAGACATGATCCTCTATTGGAATGAATTGAAATGATAGTTCCATAGAGTATTCATCATTTCTCATGTTTTTTTATTTGAACATGTTGTCGTAGGAGGCAAAGAATCAAATAGACTCTTGTGGTTATCAACTGGTGATCCCAGCCACATGTAGTATTGGCTTTTGCAATAGAGTTTTATTGGTGAGATACATGTAGCAATTTGTGCATTTGGTTCAAGTTTCTTATGGGTGTATGTCTAGGCTATGGGGACATACATCCTGTTCTTTTTTCTAAATAAACGTTTCTTGTCTTCCCGGGACTCATGTGTATGAGTCCTTTTTTATTATGCCCATAAAACTGGGCGCCAACTAATCATTAGATATTGGAGGTGATCACATGAAAAAAGAACATGTTTTATTTGGTGTTGCATGTGTTGTAACACTATACAGTATTTGTGCTTTATCTTTAGTTGCTTTTCTATAAGGCTATTTTGTTCTTTCTATCATGCCCTTAAATGGGGTGCCAAATAAACTATATTGGAGGAATGTATCATGTTGACAAATTCATTAGTAAAGGTATTGAAATTCTTTGAAGTAAAAGATGGGATGGATCTGGTTTTCCTTGGATTATTTGTTTCTGCTGTTGCTGCAGCCGCAATTACAGTTGCATTCAAATAAACCATTATATAAGCCACTAATTTATAAAATGAAAACTCTTGTCCATTATTGCGATGACGTTAACTCTCAATAAATCAATCATTAAAACTATTTATTTAAAAGGAGAATGATGAATTATGAATAACAACTTCAAACAAAAAGAAATCAATAAACATGTAGCAGTGGTTAACCGTATGTTTTCTGAAATGGTTCGCAATGGACGTGTTTCTGCTCTTATGAATCCACTTTGCACTACTGAAGCCATCCTTGCCAAATTGTCTGCAAGTGCTGGTCTTCATAAAGATACAAAGAACTTTCATAAAATCGTGATGGCTGTTGCGAATGGATATAATGTGTTGGATGTATTAAATAATCCGGAACTTGCCGGTATCGCACCAAGTCAACGCAAATGGGTAAATGCTTTCTTGGCTGAAAATAAATTACCAAAGACTCTTGTTGCACCTACACGTGCATCTGTTATCTCTTATGCAGTGGATATTAATAATGCTGTAATCGAAGATGATAAAGTGGTAGCTATTGCAAAAGAGCAGCGTCAGTCTCAATCTGACCTTTCCGATAAATTAGCCAAAGCACCTGTTGCTGATGAGAAAGGTCGTCTAGTAGCTGATATGAAACATATTGCTGTTGTGAACCTGGCTGTTCCACTACCAGAAGACGGTGATATTGATGAAGAGACAGCGTATCGTCTTGAAGTTCAATCTAAGATGATTGATGAAGGTTTCTATATCAATGGTGTGAAATATGTGTTCTTGCTTCAATCTGCAAGCCAAGCACGTTTATTGCAAGCAGTGTTTGTAGCAGAAGATTTTATGACCATTCCTGCAATCTTCCGCAAACTGGGTCATGATTTCAAAGCGTATGCTAAGATGAAGAATAATGCATGGAAACTAGATATTACTAAGATGCTGAAACGTTTTGGCTTATCTGCAACTAATACCATTGCATCCAATGTAGTCCGTTTTGATAATGCCAAAGTAGAAGTGTTGCCAAATGGTGAACGTAAAGTAGTATCTGATCAATTCAGCATTTATGTAGCTGAAGATCGACATGTGACCATTAAAGAGGGTAAATTCAAAGCATTCGATAAAGCTACAAAACAAATCTTGGAGTTTGATGCTTCTGAGAAGCCAGTGACATTAACTGTTGGTGATGGCATGCTCTTATGCGATGAATCTATCTATTGGGCATTGATGGCTGAGTTTGGCGAAAAATCTGATGCATGGCAAATTCGATTGACTCCTTTTGGCAAAGGCTTGATGGTATTTGTGCCAGGATTGCGCAAGTATTATGATGCTAATATTGTGGCATTCCAATCTGCAGTAAAAGGCGATTTTGCAAACCTTGAAACCAATGAAGATGGCACATTGAAACATCAGATTCAATTGCGCATTGCTCGTTTCAACAAGCCAATGCAGAAGAAAGCACCACACACAGTATTTCCTTATCAGTTTACTCATATTACTAGCTTAACATTTGAGGATATGAGGAAAATTGTACAACCACATCTTGATAAGCTATTGGATGTATTGAAAGATCCTAGCATCATGCAAAAGTATGCGGGTGTTGCTCAATTAGAGAACATGAGTAAATTAGAAGATGCTGAAAAGCAATTCCTAACAGATCGCTCTATCTCTACTACTTTCGCAGCCTTTATGCACTTGGCTCCATTTACTTTTAAAGATGCTTATATGCAAGCCAAAGCTATTCAGTTGATCAACAATGAATTGGACCACTGGAAAGCAGGGACGATTCCGGTAGAAGGACATTATCGTTTCTTAGTTCATGATCCATATGCATTATTAGAAGCCGGCCGCATTGGTAAACGTGTTGATGGAAAACTAATTGTTCCAAACAATGTTGGATTAAAAGCTAATACAGCATTTATGTTTAATCGTGAAGGATCTGTAATTACTTATGAAATTGCATTATTCCGCAATCCAGCCATTACGAAAGGTGAAGGTCGTATAGTAAAAGGCGCTGCTCCTCAGAATTATGTAATGGCATCTACTAAAGGTGCGTTCCAAAACCTTGCTGTAATGAGTGTTCATGATTTTAATCTGTTTGCTATGGGAGGTGCTGATGTGGATGGAGATGAGTCCTTAACGGTTACTGAGAAAATTATTATCAAATCTCTTATGAGAAAGAATGCTTTACCAGTTCTTGACTTAACCTGGAATGGCCAAGAATGGATAAGTGGTTGCCCATTTAATCCAGCTATGAAAGATGTACCTGAATTAGCAGCCGCTTGTGTTAAACAAGATGCTTTCACAATTGAATTCACGGATGAACAATATACAGATGAATTCATTAATGCGGTTCATGAATTATCCAAGGATTTCGTAAAACGTACTATGAAACCTAATAAAATTGGCTACCTAACTAATATTGCAACTAAACTTGCTGATGCTGTGCGTAAGATTGGTTACATGATCATGGAATCTGTTGATAAGAATGGCAACAAAGTTAAATATGCAGATGCTCAGATTGCTATGATGAAGAAAGAAATCATTCAATATGAAACATGGATTGATTTATTGCGCCTATGCCAAGGTTGGGAAATTGACCGTGCAAAGCATGGCGGTGCTTATGAAGAAGAATTAGCTTTGCAACTAGACTTTATTAAGAACCCGCCAGAGTATGCCTCTTTCGAGAAAGATGGTAAGAAACTGTGGGTGAATCCAGATTGGCTTCGTATTCATAAAGGTCGCACTGGTGGCAAATACACCAATAGTGTTCTATCTAAACTTTCTCGTTATATCCGCCAATGGGTGCGTGACAATGTAGAGAAGCACTATGAAAACATGATGAAGGATATTGAAAACAATAATATACTTGATGTTCTAAATAACAGCTTTGCGATTAATCCAGATCGTCGTGACCGCATTGCAGACAAACTAAAATCTATTAAGTTTATGTACAATCAAGACATTGCTAGAATCATGGAGGCTGAACGTGAAATGATCCTTGCTGCAGAACTCAAGTATGCAGAAGGCAGTGAAGAGCTTGAGCTTGCTATGGAAGAAGCTAATAAAACTCGTCGTGCTGCTCAGAAGGAAGTTGTGGCTATGTATTCTGGATTGGTAACTGCTTTAGAATCTGCTTACACTCCAGAAGAGATTGGCTACACTGCTTACTGGATGACTTACACTGGCAAACGCACTTATGTAGATGCTCAAGGCAATGAGAAGCAAAAGAGTATTGCATTCCCATGGACAATTTGCACGATGCAATTATTAACTCTTTGCGCTAAGATTGCCGGCCGTGAAATTAATAGCAAAGTAGCAGATAAGTTCGCTGTTAAAGCAGGAAATGTACCAGTAAACTTCCGCGTAAATCAAAAAGTAGATGCTGCTAAATTAGCACAATACTTTAATGAATCACATGAAGCCTATGTGAGAATGGAGATGCTTCCTCAAACTGGTCAAATGACATATGTTGTGTATGCATTAGTCAATAATACACCAGTGGCTGTAGGCAACATTTATCAATCTCATACTGACTTCTTTACTGGTGCTGAGAAGTTCCGTGTAGAAATAAAAGAAGCTGCTGCTAAGAAACAAAGCATGTTCTTAACGGCAACTTCCATCCAAAGACTTGCCTAAAAGAATGTGCTATGGTGAGGATCATGTGTGCAGCATGGTCCTCCATTCTTTTAGCAAGCTTATTATAACATAAAACAAGGAGAGAACCTATAATGAATAAACAAGTATTTGTAGAATATGAGAATCAAGTGAATAAAGCCTGGAATACTTTAATAAATGGGGCCAATAAACTACTCACACAAAACGGAACATTCTATGGTGAGCCAAGTTATACTACTAATAGTCGGGATCATATTGTTCACTTTATTAGCGGCATGAAAAAGATGGGATTCTTTGAAGCCAAGCGAGAAAAGAATGAATTTGGTCATATCCGTATGGAGTTTCTACGCATTAGTGTATCACACACTAGACGTAAACGTTATGGCATGTCCTGTACGGCATGGCACTTCCCTAATAGTCAAAAGTGGGATGTTCATTTTAATTTTAAAAGCAAGCATTTGAAAAAATGGGCTAAAGCTTATCAAGACAAAGAATTATTATCTATATACTCTTGGTAATGCCCCCTTCGGGTAGCTGATATTACCATCATGCATCTTCTTATCTAATCATCTTGAACCATGCACCCTTCTCTCTCATGGAGATAAAAAGCATCATGCATCCTTCTCTCTCCATGATCCTTTTTACATGTATCTCACCAAGTTTATAAACCGCTCATTACTGCTTTCTTTTCTATCATGAGACTTATACCACCAGGAACTCCGTTCCTCTGCTTCATGACCCCTCTAGCGGCTTCACAACCTATGGTAAACCAGCTCCACTTTTATCCGTGGCACTTTTCATGCCGCCAGTGGGTACAAGCACCCTCCACCACACATGCTAAACTTATGTAAAGGTGAATCTGTATGCGTGTAACTGATGGTTTGATGGTGAAACCTGGTGAGAAATTTTCCAGTTGACTTGTCGTGTATCCTGGAGTGTTAGTGGACACGAATAGGTGTCATGATGTAATAAAAGTGTGGAAGTTATCCTATTCGTGTCACTTAGAGAGAAGAGCTCTTTCTTTAATGTGTATAAGCAGAATATGATTTATACATGTGCAATATAAAGTCGCTAACGCTCCTTGGTTCTTGGCGAAGGAATATTTTCAAGACATTATATGTGCCTATGCATAATAGTGATTCTTTTATTTTTTTGCAAATTCTTTTATGTACATGTTTCGTCTATTCCATTTAAAGAGGCATGTATTGTGATATGTATTTCTTATCTTTTTTTATTCCTCTTTTATTTTCCCGCCAACCCTTTTTTCTTATGATATATTTACTATGAATATATTTAGTATTGAATCTTCCCTTCGGGTGTATGCATGCTAACGCATGCGTGTTCTTGATGGATTTCATTATGATAATAGATTAGGAGGATTGATTATGATTTGTTCTGAAAGTGGATTGAAATTAGATACGGTTGAACATTGGAGATGGTGGTTAAAAGAAAAACATGGTCTTACCCAACATGAATATGATCATAAGATTTGTGAAAATGCACGTATTAATTTGGATGTTGAATACCATATTGAGGTCTTTGAACAATCTTTGAATGGTGTTTTTAAGTAATAGTAGAGGCATAATGTTTCATGTCTTTGGGGGGCAGTTTAGCTTGGAAGATGATATACAGTAAGAAGGCGGGAGGAGCCCACACTTTTATAAGTGCTGCCGTATTAATAGGAGCTTGTCGCTCGGATACGACCTGCCGCCTCAAATAGATTATAAACAACTTGTTACATTAGGTCAACACTAAATAACCACGACACGGGAGGATCCTGCACCCTTGTTTATCCATAAGAATGTTGATTGTTTTTTATTTTTGATGCAATATATAATAAAAGCATCATTCTTATTGGAGGCGATGATGTATGCAGTCTGTTGAAGATATTATTAAGCAGCTCGATTATTTAACGGATAAAGAATGTCGCAAGATTATGGAGCATTTAAAAGACCGTTTAAAGGTTTCCAGTCCCGCCGTTTTAGATAAGAGTTATGACTGGTGGGATAATGAGGAGGACGATATTTATAATGAGCAATAGTTTTAATAAGGGCGATGTTTGGTTAGCAAATGTCTTGTTTCGAGACAGCACGCAGACCAAGCAACGCCCTATTGTTTTGGTTGGAAATGATATTGCTGTTGATATTGACGTCATTATGGTGCCTGTTACAAGTCAATCAGTAAGAGGGCCATTTGATGTAGTGATTGAGTATTGGAAAGAAGCAGGTTTATATAAACCTTCTGTTGCTCGTGTGAATAAGATAGGGACAATACATCACTCTAGTTTAATAAGAAGATTAGGTGTATTGCATGAACATGATTTAGAGCGGGTGTTACATATGTGTAAGAATTTATTTTAAAGAGATCCTTATGGCTCTCTTTTTATATTACCCGCCACATTATTTTCTGAATTTTCCGTCTTATTGTCCTTCGGCAAGGCATACTGACGTATGCATGTTCATGGTGAAAACTAATTTATTTTCTTGGAGGTTGATTAGGGTGAAAGCTGTATTTAAAGACTATAAATACTCAAAATTATCAGATGGTTGTGTTTATCATACTTCTACTTCTTTTAAAGTAGTGGGCAAAAAGATAAATACTGCAAAGATGTTACATTTTATTGAGAGGCATATAAACAGTTCAGTTTATTTGTATTTAGAAGCTTTTGATGATTTTTGTGATCGATATTATTTATATTCTTATCGAATCATGAAGAATGGCAAATGGATTGGGTATTGTAATTTTATTGAAGGAGCGAATACTGCCAATCTTGTTTATTATCATAGTCTTCATGAGATTGGTTTGAATTATGGTGATTACATATTAGCTTCTTAATAGGTGTATAGGGTGCATGTATATATGTACCCTATTTTATTTTTCTCTTTTTATCCCCTACTCGCCCTCTGAAATAGGTTTATATTTTCTTATTGGAGCTGATCAATATGAAGTTTAGTGATGAATTGTTATTAAAATTAATTAAATCCTTTAATAACATGGTGTCTTCAAGAATACAGGAACTTGAAGCATCTTATTCTCTCTTGGATGGTAAACAACAAAATGATTTGTTTCATGCTAAGAGTATATATTTTGAAAATGTCTCCCCGGTACTGCCCTGTTTGAATGAGTTGGAATTTAAACGTCTATATCAAATTTTTATGTTTTTGCGTATTATTACTGCTTATTTATATTAAGGAGTGTATTGTATGTTGAAAAAGAATAAAAAACAAAAAGTTGTTATTAGTTCAAGCTTTGGCGGCTTTGAACCTGATATGCATTTCAAGATCTTTCTTAAAGCTTTAGATGTTGAATTATTTTCGATTGAAGGTCGGACTCATCCAGAAATAATTGCTTATATTGAAACCTATTCAGATGAATATGGTGTTTTACGAGGCAAAGACCGTTATCAATATGTAAGATTGGTTGAGGTTGATACTAGCCGGCCTTGGTTTATTGATGTTTATGATGGATCAGAAAGCATCCGGTATCTTGATTACAAATATGTTAATAAGAAATTGAAATATGTAGAGCTTATTTAGGTGGGTATATATAATTAAACTCATTGACTACTCAACGATTAACGCTATCTCATAAGTCATATATAGATTATTTTATTTTTTGCCCCCGTCGGGTAGTCGTGTAAAAGGAGTGATATTTTGTTTACTTTTATAAATGAGCCGATTATTCGGGTTTCTCCGAAGACATTGTTTAAGCTGGAAACTTATCGTTTATTATCTGATGATGAAAAATGGAATAAGGCTCTAGAAGATGGTTGGAGGTTTGATCCTTCATTGAATAAGTTTTATAAATAGTTAATTGCTCGATCTATAGAGATGGAGCTTTTTTTATTTTATTATCATTCTATTTTTATTACATTTGGAGGTTATAAAATTGTTTAAAAGAAGATTGTTAAGTTTATATTGCTGGCTACGCGGATACCATAAGATCAATATATATACAGGTGTTTGTCATTATTGTAAGAAGAAAATTAGATAAAGCTTATTGAAAGCATGCTGACGCATGCGGATTCACTCTGAAACATTATAAAACCTTTATAATATTTTATTGTTGATTGTGTAACGTGTTACATTATATATTGATTATAAAGAGAATGTTATGGAGGCGACTATGATGCAAGGTGTTTTGGTGAATCCTCAGTATTATGTGCCTGCAATTTTGCAAGGAAATGCACAGGTTGTGATCCCGCAAATGCAGAAGTTTATACAAGACCGGCAAGGTGCTTGTTATGTAGGTGTTATGTTTTATGATGATTACGAAAGATCGATTTATATGCATGAAGCAATTGATCCAGTGCGTGTTTTAAATACAGTTACTTGTACAGAAAAAGAACGCAATGAATTAATTGCTGTATTAAAGATATGTAATGGATGTGCCATTGATAATTGTTTAATTGATTTTGATGACAATGGTAAACCATTTTATAGTGAAACATTTTTAATTTTGGTTTAGCAGTAGCTGAAAAAGTTACTGCTTTTCTTTATATAAGGAATGTTGATGATGAAAATTTCTAAAACCAGTTATTATCGAATACATCCTGTTTATAAAGCAAAATCAGGATTAACACAATATAATCAGAATGCATCAGAATTTTCAGATCAGTTAAAGTCTCTTATTAAATCTAGTCAAGAACTTAAAAAGAAAGGTAAGCCTAGTCGCTAACGCTCCAAATTCATGGTGAAATTTACTTTAAGGAGGCGATTTTATGAATATTCAACGCTTTTTCATTAGAAAAATCCAAGAAAACTTTGCGATTGTAGTCAGTACAACCGACCGTAAAGAGGTTGTATTAGAAGCTGGCGCCCTACCATTGATAAGAGGTAAATTTATCAACTATGTTAAAAATCGCGATTCTTTAATTGAAGCATTTAATGAGAAAATTACTGCTTAGGAGGCATATTCATGAAGTTTAAGCAAACTGTTTTGACGATGGTTACTGTGGGTACTCTTTCATTTGGTGTTGGCAAATTGATGATTCCTTCTCCACCAAATGTAGATTGGAAGGAGCATTTTGTAGAGCCTGGGGATTCTGTATGGACTATTGCGAAAGAATCAAATGTCCACCACTCTGATTTGCGTGATGTAGTGGACATGATTCAATCACATAATAAGATTAACACGGATCTCAAGCCTGGTATGATCATTGAGTATCCGGTAGAAAAGAAGTAACTTGTTATGAACAAGCGACTTCAATATATTATAGTGGGCATAGCAGCTGTCATCTGCTTGCCTACTGTAATACGCACAATTGGTAATTTTTTATCATGGTTAGCATTTTTTGGAATTTTCGCTAGTATAGGGTTTTTAATCTATTGTGCAATTTATAAGATAATACATGATCTAAAAAGTTTGCGTGATGATTTGAAAGATTTCAAGAAACGTTAATCCTATTTAGAAGAAATTTTGTTCATGTGAATCTTGTTTCTTGTGGGCTCTCCTATGTCCTATCTGAATAGGAGCCTCACCCGATTGTTTCCCAAATCTTGATTCTTGTTGCCTTTTAGTGCTTGTTGACTCTCCTGTTTTTGGGCATACTCCTCCCCCATTAAATATATATGGTGGGTTCATGATTTTTACTCTTGTATTTCCCCTGTCGCATTGATTGTCAACAAGGATCTTGGAGATTCCAGCTTGATTATTGTTTTATCATCAAGTAACATGACGATTTTAACAATACTCTATTTCCATTTTTGGAATTAGTTTACATGATTCCTTTATTAAAAAATGAAACATGTTTTATATTTATTGATTCATGTTTACTCTATTAAAAAACATGCTTCTATTAATATATATACCGAAAAACTTGGGGAAAATGAACCTTGTTCAAAAAAGTTCACAAATTTGTCACAAAGTGTTCGTGTTATATTGCGTTTTGTTCGTGTTTTGAAGTTCGATTAAATTACATAGATTGGAAGTGTTGAGTTATGATAGAACCTATTATTGATCGTGAGTTTTCTTCCCGTATTGGTTTACCTATCTCAAAGCTACGTGTTTGTCGTTCTGCTGCTGGTTATTATATTGGCCGCATGGTGAAAGTAGATAAAGGCGTTTGGCTCCCCTATTCACGAGAATCAGAATATTATCTTTTGGAGCGGTATGCTGAAGAATCATTAAGACTGCGTACAATGCCAGTTCTATCTACTCTTGAAGTATAATAGTTTTTTTGAAAATTTGATTTATATATAGTTAAGGAGGCTTTTTATGCAAGAAGTTGAAATTTATACAGATGGATCTTGTCGTCATTTAGATGGGCCTGGTGGTTGGGGCTCCGTAATTATTATTAATGGCATGCATTTAGGTATATCGGGATTTGTAACATCCGCTAGTAATAATTTAATGGAATTAAAAGCTGTGATTGAGTCTTTAAAAGCACTTGAGTCCCCTTCCCGGGTGATCGTGTATACAGACTCTATTTTTATATCCAATTGTTTTAAATACCGTTGGTATGACTATTGGATAGCTCATAATTGGACTAATTCACGCGGCCAAGCGGTAAAACATCGTGAATATTGGGAAGAATTATTACGCCTTGTTCAAAAGCATGACGTCAAGTTTATTAAAGTGAAAAGTCATCATGGCGTCAGGTTCAATGAATGGGCGCATAGATTAGCTAAAAGTGCCATGAAGATAGCTATTTAATAGTTTAATGATAGTTCGTATAGTATTCAAATGTTATTTAATCAAATTAAATATGAATATAGAATATATTACACATTTTCATATGAAATATTAAATATAATTCAATTAAACATGTTTATGTATTATATTTTCATATGAAATATGCAATATAATCTATTTCACTAATGATATTTGATCTATTTTCTATAATATAAGTAAAAGCACCTAAATACATTTTAGGTGCTTTTTTTACCGAATATTTTTTGCCAAATGGATCTATTAGCTTGTTGTTTTAATAGCTCTTGTGTTTTTCGTTGTTCTTCGATCAATTCTTGAATCTTATGCAGTTGAGTGAATTCTAGATCTTTCATGATCGCTTTTTGCTGCTCTAAGGAAGCGGCTACTTCTACTTGTGCTTGTTTAAAAGCCAAATCAAAAGCGGCATTGGCTCTTTCTACAATTCGGTCTTCCATTCCTTCGATAGCTCTATCGACAAATTCATGTAGCTTTGCCATAAACTTCTCATTGGCTATGACTTCATTGACGTCAACTGTTGTGAGCATAGCTTTTGGAGTAACCGGATTCGGATCTGCTATTTTCGGCTTCAATTTGTCTTTAAAACGGTCTTGAGATGCTATGAAATAGCATAAATCCGTTGTTGTAGCTTTTCGCCCATGTTGTTGTTTTAACTCATGCATATAGCCGAAGATTTCTAAGTCATTGTCATCAAAAAGTCGCTCATCTCTTGTGTTTCTATCAAGCACATGCAGTCCAGTTTCTTCAAATGTGATGCACCAACCTCTTAATGTGGGTGCTGGTACGCCTAAGCGTTCAGCTGCATCACCTAATGTGACGTGTGTGATTTCCATGCAATTGGCACCTCCTCTCTATCATTTTAACTTAAATTATCTTGGATTGGTAGAGTTGTGAACTATGCCAGTGATATTTCAATTCATACTCAAAACTTCATAGGTATGTCATGTGATTAAATTCGTTGTATTTGAGTCATATATAAAAACAGATTCATAGTTCATTGCTATATCAACTCACTAGATTCGTTGATTATCATTTTTATATCATTGGTTATTCATAGATTAAGTATATATAAATTTATTTATAGCGAGTGATTAATTGTCTATCTCAATATCAACTGATCGTTCATGCCTATGTCATTAAAATTATTTCGTTGTATCTTAATGATATCTAAATTCACATTCAACGGCTCTAGCTATGTCAACGCATTGAATTCGTTTATCTTTTTTGTTATCTCAAAACACATTCATAGGTTATACCTATCTCAAAAGTCAATATAGGAGGAATGTTTGTGACGTCTGATCAGCCAGGAAAAGCTTCATTTGATAAATTGCGCGTAGAAATGTGGGTATCTGGAACAGCAGGGGAGGATGGAAAAGGGGGATATTGCACCTTATTACATAGTTGCATATTAGGGCAGCATTATAAAAAAACATTAGCTGGTTTTGCGACAGAAGGTGCTACGGTGACTCGAATGACACTAAAAGCTGTGGTGGAGGGGTTGCAAGCTATTAAGAATCCATCTTTTATTCATATTTACACTAGTATTCCAGTAGTTAGTTCCGGGTTAAATAAATATATTCATAAATGGTCTGAACAAGAATTTCGGAAAGCAAAAGGTGATGTGCTGCAGCATCAAGACTTATGGATGCAAATTTATAAGTTATTAAATGAGAAGTCGTTAGGCTACAAAGTTCATTATTTAGGTAAAAGTCCAAGTAAGGATAATAATGTCGAAGTTGTGCATACTGCAAGTCTTTATGCGCAACATGCAAAAAAACAATTTGCAGAAGTGGCCATTAGTTAAAAAGGAGAGTAATCATTATGGAGAAAAAAGTAAAAACAACTTGTTTAGAATGTGGCACCGAATTAACTTTGGATTTTTCAGGTTTGAGCTATGAAGAAGCATTGAAAGCAATTGATACAATGGATCATCAATCAAGAGAGTGTCCTGGTTTTCATGTAGAAATGGGTGGATGGAAAAGAATGTGGCAGTTAGAAGATGCCGTAAATCGAATTTATACCGATGAAGAAAAGGCCCTAGCTAAAAACGTAGAAGCATATATTGAAATTTGGATTCATGGTAAAAAGAAACATATCGTGAAAAATGAAAAGATGTTGGTTCAATTCATGAAAGGGTATCGTGAAACCATTCATGAGGATCAGCCTGTTATTTTAAAATATTACAATTTTGCTCGTGAATTGATTGATGAATATGAAGATACAGTTTATCAATTGTCTTTTATCTAGTGCTCGCTAACGCTTGCAAATTCTTTGCGAAATTAATTTTCAATTCTAATGAAAGGGAGAAGTGTGTGTCATGAATCATCTTACATTAATCAAGAAAGTAATGGATGCTGGTAGCGAAAAATCTATTCAGAGCGCGTTACGTCATGTTGACGTTCAAACAGCAAGCCATGTTGTGAAATATTGTATTGAAGAACTTGAAGAACGAATTGAAATGCATATTCAGAAGAAAGAAACCAAAATTGCCATGTGGAATCTTTCTAAGTTAACTTATTTAGAAGATTTCCTCATGGAATTGGAACGTTCATTGTTTCATATTGAATCATTACAGGTTGTGAATGTATAGTATGCACTATTATTTAATTTTGGGCATTATCGTGGTGACAGGGCAGATATGGTTGCTGCCTTGTCTTTTTATTTTTATTGTAGGACGTGCGATATTTCAAAAAATAAATTAAAGGAAGTTTTACATAATGAATAACACAAAAGGTTTGAAACGAATCCCAGTGGTTAATATTCAGATGATTAGAGAGAAAAATATTTATTATAAATCAAAAAAGCTTATTTCATATGCAGATAGTTTTAATTTTTTTAAATCCTATTTAGGAAACATGGATCGGGAAGTTTTTATTGTTGCATGTTTAAATGCAAAAAATGAGATCATTGCGGTTAATACTTGTCATATCGGGTCTCTTGATTCTACTGTTGTTCATCCAAGAGAGGTTTTTAAAGCGGCAATTTTAGCAAACGCTTTTTATATTATTTGTGCGCATAATCATCCTAGTGGTGATCCCGAACCCTCAAAAGCTGATATTGATATTACAGTGCGCTTAAAAAAAGCAGGTAATATTCTTGGCATTGATTTATTAGATCACATAATTATTGGTGATGAAAAATTCTACAGTATGAAAGATAATGGAACACTATAAATTATGTTGGAGCGTGATCATTGTGTTAAATCATATAAAATCTATTATTGAAAATGGTGTGAAAGTAGAAGTGAAAGGTGAAAATCAACATGGTCAATATCCTGTTTTAGTTCAAGATATAACAGAAGGTTCACTCACAAAAGGGTGGACCTTAATTTATTATCCACGCTTGTATACGACTGGATATGAAAGGCTATATGATGGGAAAGAAACATTTTCTCAAGTTCAAATTGCTAATTTCTCCAGCGTTTATAATTTTATTATGGAATTGGATCGCCGTTTTGCTAATGGAGATGGGGTAGAGGTATTGCCAAATCAAAAGCGCATTGCTCGTTATGAATATAATACAGCATTAGTTGTTGCTCAAGAAGCACCAAATAGTGTGGAGTTTCGGTTAAGTATTACAGATTCTAAATCTCCATTTCATATGTTAGGTGTAGTCTTTCGTGTAATGGATAGTAAGAAAGATGGAAGTCGTCATTTAATTGGTGCAGATGACCGGTGGGATCGAAACACTGATATTTTTACTGAAAACAATGCCTATATGTCTCCAAGAAAGAAAAGAGTTCTAGTTGTCTATCAAGAAGAGAACAATTCAATTCCTTATGTGCGTGCAAATTCACGTATGGGCATGAATAATATTACACAAGTGGATCCAAATAATTCTGAATTCATCTATGTTCATGATATTTCAAATGAGTATCGAGCATTAGCATTTATTTATGAGCAAAACATATTACGAATTGCTTTAGACAAAGCTCTTGAACAAATTCATAAACAGAAAAAAGAAGCTGACAATGCATTTTCGATACAAACTAATTTTATGAATCCATTTGCTTCTGCTCAAGATTTTGTGTCATCTCAAAATACTTCTAATTCTCAAATTCCATTCTTAATGCAAAAATAAGGGATTGGTGCCATGATTATCCCTTATTTTTGAAGAATTTATTTATTTTGGATGAAAAATGATGTAATATATAAGTACCATATGTCATTTTGTGTTCTTTCGAATTTTTCATAAATATTTAATAATAAATTAATCAATTTGATTTAAAGTTAATCTCCGAGCCATGAGAGGAGGGAGGATCATGATTCAAGTTAGATGCCAATATAACAATCTGTATATCAAAATATTGGATAAGTTTGAGACATTTGATTTTACACTAGAAAAAATACGCTCCATCCCTGAGCGTGTATTCAACACAGAAACAGGGGAGTGGATGATTCCGAGAGAGAATGTCGGTTCTTTACTATCTTTGTTTGGTAATCAAATATCATGGATGACACCTCTAAAAGAAATTGTAAAAGGAATTAATATAGATTCTAATTTAGTTAAACAGCATTTAGCCTGGGAAGATGAAAGTGAATTCAAAAACTTTAAGCTTTCTTTATATCCATATCAAAAAATAGGAGCAAATTTTCTTGTTGATCGAGGTTGTGGTGCCATATTCGATGGGTGTGGGTTAGGTAAAATTGGTACAATTTGTGCGTAAATGTGTTTTTTTGTTCAAATTGTATCTTATTGCCGTCCGGTAGTGAAAACCACTGGAGTATAAGCGCGGAATAAAGCGGGAAAATCCTCCCTCAATGAAAGGACAACCCGAACCGAAGGCTAGGCAAATCCTAGTCAGGGGCAACGCATAGGAGATGACCGGTAACAGGAATAATTCTCCCACGAGGCCGCGCCACCCTAACGTAAAGACGAGGGTGAAAAGGTATGCTGAACAAGTCTGTAATGGGCTTGAAGTAAGGATAAAAAGCCTTACGATAACACATTGAAAACCCCGCAATTAATAGGGGCTTGTATGAAACTATTTGAACTAAAGAAAGCAAAAAGGGCTCTTATTGTTACATTGAATTCCTTGAAGCGTCAATGGGCGCGTGAAATTGAGAAGTTTACAGGGGAATCTGCAATCCCCGTGACTGGAACAAATTCCAGGCGTGAGAAGCTAATCAAAGGATTCAAGTCACATAAAAAAGTTCGTTTTCTAGTAATCAACTATGAATTATTGAGAACTGAAAAGTTCTTGCATATGATCAAGGATCTCAATTTTGATATTGTCGCTCTTGACGAGGCTCAAAAAATTAAAACAGGTGTTACAGATAAATATCTAAATATGAAACCATCACAAACTGCAGCTGCAGTTTATGAATTAAAGAATGCTCCATATCGATTTATTGCTACAGCAACACCCCTGCAAGGAAAGGCAGAAGAAGTATGGAGTTTATATAATTTTATGGATGATTCAGTTTTAGGCCCATGGGAAATGTTTCGTGAAAGGTACTGTAAGTATCACCCAAGATACGGCATTACGGGATATGAAAATACTGATGAGTTATATTTTAAAATTGCACCTTATTTTATTAGAAGAACCAAAGAGATGCCGGAGATTCAGCAGCAACTTCCGCAAGTTCAGCACTCTCATGTATTCTTAGATATGACGGATACACAAGAACTGATTCATGATTATTTATTGGATAAATTAGCTGAAATAAAAGATGCTGCTCGGAGTATCAATGGATATACGTTTATAAATGGCCAATCTTTGTCTCCGCAAGAGGCAAAAGAGTATTATGATCAATTAGTACAAGGGTATCAAATTTTCTTATTAAGTGTCTGTGATAGTCCTCAGCTATTAACAATGAGTGATTCACCAATGGCTCAAAAGATTCTACAAGAATTAAATATAGCACCTAAAGACTTGATGAAGTCTCCAAAGGTTGATAAAATTGTGGAGTTTTATAAACAAATGGTGTATGATGAGCCAAAATCTAAGCTTGTTATTTTTACTCGATTTGAACGTATGCTTCAGGTATTGAAAGAACAAATTCCGAATTCTGTGATTTATCATGGTGGTATGAGTGATGCAGAAAAAGACTATGCAGTGACCATGTTTAGAGAAGATCCGAATTGCAAAGTATTTATTGGTAGTGAAGCGGCTGCTGTAGGTTTAAATTTGCAGGTAGCTAATTATATGATACATTGTGATCTTCCATACAGTCATACTGATCTCGAACAGCGCAATGGGCGAATTGATAGAACTGGAAACCACTTCTCCAATGTAACTATTTACTATTATGTGATGACTAATAGTTATGATGAGCAAATGCTTGAGATTTTGGAGCGCAAAGCTAATTTAGCCAAATCGATTATCGATGGCGGTACTCAAACGAGTCAAGGCAAGGATGTAAATACATTAGCTGTGGAAAGAATGCTTAAAAATCGAATGAAAAAAATGGCTTTGGTCAATTGATAATAGAGGTTATTATTATGAAAGCTGAAGATATAATCAATGAAATTGAAAACATGGATAACAGCGAGCGTATCAGAACGTTAATGCTTTTATTTGATAAATACTTTGACAGTAGACCCTCCGAAGATGTGATTGAAGAAGAAAAGGCCAAAGATTTATGGGGTGAATAAATGAATAAGAAAGCAACTCTACATTATAAAGAACTTATATTTAAAATTGGAGAATTGCATGAAAAAGATCTCGAAAAAGTTCTGAATACTATTAAAAGCTACTTTTAAGGGATGTGAGCAGCATTGATTGACAAGTATAAATTATCAAGGAAAGAAAATTTATTCCTTGCTAAAAAGACTTTAATAGCAAATGTTTATTATGCTGCTAAAGTAGAAGGAATTAATGTCACCTTCCCGCAAACAAAAACGATTTTAGAAGGAATCTCTGTAGCTAATATAAATATGGATGATGTTCAAAAAATATTGAACCTGCGGAATGCTTGGAGATATGTAATCAATCATATAGATGAACCTTTTGATCTTTCATATGCTAAAAAGATTCATGAATTTGTTGGCTACAATGAGGCACTTGTCTGGGGTGAACTTCGAACAGGAAATGTAGGAATTTCAGGTATTGAATATAAGCCCACCATACCGATAGAGAGTGAAATTCTTGATGAAATGGACCAAATTCTAAATATTCCTTGTATTACTGAGCGTGCCTTAACCTATATGATGTGGGCAATGCGCAGACAATTATTTTGGGATGGCAATAAGCGGACCAGTATTATATCAGCTAATAAAATTTTAATTGAAAATGGTAAAGGGATTGTGGCCATTGAAGAAAAGAATTTAGGTGAATTTAATGAAAGATTATCTAAGTTCTATGAAACAAATGACTACAGTCATCTTATTGATTTCTTATATGATAAATGCGTCTTTGGAATTGATTATGAAAGTTAGCAATGACAGGAGTAATATAAGTGGCTGCAATTCCAGATTAATTTTGATGAAATGGTGAAATCATGGAGCTAATTCATGCATATTGGTATATGCATCCTGGTGAATTTCAAGCTTTAATTAATATACAAAAGAAAAAGCAGGGTGCCTTGGATGGTTGGTGGGTCACGCAAGATGGAGTTAAATTAAAGGCTTATATGATGTATGATTCTCACTTAATTAATTGCATAAAGATGGTGGAGAAAAAGACAAATTTTCCCCTTCGGAAATACGCTATGCATCATGTGATGAATCGTACTTCTACTCTTCCACCTGCTGAAAGAAAACTTGTCACCAAGGTTCGAAAAAATGTTATATATGTGAACATGGTTCATGAAGCTTATAAAAGGGGTTTGATTTATGACGTCTAAATATCAAACCTCTTCTCTTCTATCTTGTAAATTTTCGGAATTTTTTAAATTGATGTTGATATATCAAGGTTTTTGTATCCTCCCTCAAGAAAATTGGAATAGTTGACGTCCTGACGTCATAGCATTTAATGAGAGGAGGTGGACAAGGGATTGCCATCATCTAACACATATCGTCCTACGGTCAGATATGATGAGAAGTTCCGAAATTATGTGAATGCTTTACACGAAGCTACAACTTTAGATAGAAATCAAATCATGAGATTAGCACTATATGTATTAAGTTTCACGGTTGAGGGTATAACGATACTAGAAGCATTTGCTAAGCCGGAATTTAAGGCTGCAGATGAAGTAGACGTCATGATTCCTCTTCCAGAGTGGGACTTATTTGAAGATTGGTCTTTGTGGTTTGGCAATGAAAATTTTCAAGTGGAGAAGGAGGACGTCATGATGAAAATGAAGAAACGCATTGGAGAGGAAAGTAAAAAGAAAAAACGTCGTGAAGGGGAGCCAACAAGTAAGAAAAAACGTCGTGTGGATATTGATGATGATGGTAGAAGAAAAATAATTCTCAAAGGAACTGGAGGCATCTCATACACACTGGCGTAGAAAGTGAGGGTCGTATGGCATTTACAAAGAATGTTGCTATTCAACACGACATTCATGATTTGGTCGTAATGGCGCTCGATGATTATGATTGGGAAGTTGAAAAAATCGTGACTGTCTTGGCTAATGAAATCAAGTTTGTCGTTAAGAATTATGCAGATGAAGTGGATTAACAGAATCACCGACTTACCAGTGATTCTGTTTTTTTGTCGCCTAACGGCTCCTGATTCCTGGTGAAAGGGGTGGTAAATGCATGGAGAAAGTATTCTCGTTAAATCGTTTAATTCGTCTGTTAGATCATCATATGCCTATGGAAAATGAAAGAGCACATTCCATTAATATGCAATTTCCTGTTTTTGAAATGCTTTTTAATGATATTGAAACAGATGAGGAATGGTTAAAGTCCATTTCAATGGAGCAATTAGAGTGGGCCATGGATTCTCTACGTTATTCAGCAACTGATGAGGATATTTCTGATGATATTACCATAGGTGATTATCGAAATCCTGCTTTTGAATATGTACATGCTAGAGGATGGGTGAAAGATATAAAAACATTGACACCTGTTCGTGTAAAATCAAAATTTTTTTAAGGTGATAGACGTATGTTATTTGGTTGTTACGATGAAAAAGAAATGTGGATCTCAGAATTGGATCGCATCATCATGTTTAAAGCCATGGTAGATCACGGGTTAACATTAGATGAGTATAAATTTGATATAGGTAGTTATCAGGATTGGGATTCAACTAATACATTTATTCAGTGTTTAAAAGCTTTTGCTGAACATTATGGTGTTGAATTTGCAGAAGGGGAACAAAGAGAATTCTGTGTTCGCTTAAAATTTCATTTTGATGAGCAGTGTCTTTGGGGATATGAAAGGTCTAAGTTATTAGAACTCAAAGAAGAATTAAAACAGAGCTTACAAAGTGTATATTCTGATTGTATTTATTCTCAATGGGAAGATGAATCTACACTTAAAGTAGATTTAGAAGGAAGTAATGATCATGGCCAAGCATTAAATAGTTTTTTAGAAGCATTTGATAAAATCAAACCTTATTTGGAGGAGAGTTTTAAACATGTCAGTGACCATTACGATATCGGAACAGTCGCTACCACGTATTGAGTACCAAAATGCAAATGGTTTAAAACGTGGCTTTTTTGTGCATCATGATCAACTTATTGGGTTTCTTCAATCAGCTACTAATGACAGAGACATAGAAGATCATGGTTCTCCTTTAATGGTGACACCTGCATTGCCACCCAATTGTGTAAAGTATGCATTTTTATCGAATGATTCCCATGCATTATTTGTAACGGCACCAGAAATATCGGTCAATGTGAAGTATCATGCTACTGAATTCGAAAATGTGCCATTTCCTAAATTGGTATTTGCCTTCATTGTGAGAAACGAGATATTAACAAAAGCATATGTGGCCGTTTACAAAGATTTATTTTTAAGAGATAACACAAAATTGTACCATTTTCCTTATTCCAATGTTTATACAGATGGACAATTATGTTATTGGTCAAATGAGAAATTTAAAGACTTGGTTCAACTTCAGACTTTTCATCATAGATGGGTCCAGGAACCAAATAGTGATCATTTATTTAGACAATCATTAACAACTTTAAATAAACCTTTAAGGGAATTGTTTGACATTAGTCAAAATAAACCGTTTGATTATTCAATTTTAACACCAATGGAGATTACATTTAATCAATGGTCTTATCAAGTAATTTCAAAACAATAGGAGGAAAAACAATGGCACTAGAATTTGAAAAAGAAATGAAAGAAAATAACACCAATTATTTAGAGAATCATCAGGAAAAATCAATTCCTGATAATCCAGTAAAGGAGGAGCCGGCCGATCCATTTTCCGTTGATTTATTTGGCAACCCAATAGATGAAAAGCCGAAGAAGGAAAAACCCTCCAAAAAAGCAACTAAGCCAAAGAAAGAGGATAAACTTTACGATACCAGCTGGTTGATTTTCTATGCCGGCCACCGTTTAACAGTGCCTGAAGACGGCTTGTTGTTGGATCAAGTTCGTGCTTATTTAGAATTGGAATTTCCGGAATTATCTAAAGAACGTACTGAAATGCTCACAGATGAAGAAAAGAAACACATTATTCCAGTTGTGAAAGGAGCCAAGAAAGGGTGATAAATATTCCTCATATTGCTTTGCCTCCTGGTGATGTTCATATCATACAAGTAGGTGCGGGAGGCAATGGTGGTTATTTGGTTCAGCGTCTTTCTAAGATGATTTACGCCTATCAGCAAATAACAGAAAATATTTCATATGAATATACGTTGTACGATGGAGATATCGTAACTCATGCAAATCTTCATAGGCAACCATTTATTGAAGAAGATGTAGGTGAATTTAAAGTAAAAGTGCTTGCTGAACGTTATGGTAACACGTATGGTATACCTATTTATTATCGTGATGCTTATGTTGAATCTACTGCTGATTTATTCCAATGTATAGCTAATAGTCTTTCAAAACTCAATATTTTGGTTGGCTGTGTAGATAATCATGCAACACGAAAAATCTTGCATCAATTTTTTTATCAGAAACAAGGAAATTTAATTTATCTGGATAGTGGAGTAGATTCAGTTTTGCCAGACGACAACATGAGTGGCTATTCTGGTGTTGTAGTATGTGGTGTCAAGCTTGATGGAAAAATCATTCTCCCGCCGGTTGCTGACGTCTATCCAGATATATTAGCTGACGTCACATCCAAGTTGCCAACAGAATCATGCGGAGAAAATGCAGTGAATTATCCGCAGCGTATGATGACTAATGAAATGGCTGCTATTGTGATGGCTGGCTATTTAAACAATATTCTAGGAAATCGTTGCATTGTATCTCATTATACAAATTTCAATGCTATGACAATGAAGTGCAATCCTGTTTATATCAAGCGTCAACAATTGTCTGCTTGACGTTTAATCAAACATGAGGTAACGTGTTACACAAGACATATAATTATAATAATTTGTAGGAGGAGCCAGCATGATCATTGATGAAGAATTATTAAATCTGATTGCAGTAAATTATTTAAAAGAAGAACAGGTGATTCCGTTCTGTGAGTGGCTACCGCAAGAGCTGAATAGGCTTTTTCCAAAACAAAAAAAGTTCTTGGTCGCCTAACGGCTCCTGGTTCTTTTTGAATCAATTTTTTTACAGTAGGTTGCTTGGTGTTCCCAAAAACAATCTACTGTTTTTATTTATGGAGAAAGGTTGTGTCTTAATGGGTAGAGGTGTTGCATATCCTTATGATTTTATTTCATGTTGTATGATGAAGAGTATTTTCGCTTGTATGATGAATTTGGTCAGCCACTTGATGAATGGGATGAATGGTTATTCAATGAGATGAAAAAACAAGTGCTTCATCTATTTAAAACTGATTCATGCAATGAGTATCAAGATAGAGAATCCGTTTTTATCGGAGATACTGATCGTTTAAAAATTGGTTTGGATTTTTCCGGTGGCATGCCTTGTCTTTTTGTTAAACCCAAGGAATATGAAACCGTGAATCATGTAAAGGAATATAAAATCCGAAAGGAAGTGGATCGCATATTTAAAAGATTGATAAAGGAATACCCAGGATTATGGCATTATCCGACGAGTGCATGGGCAACTGTACGCCTAAAGGGCTATGGTACTGCTTAATCGTTCTTGATTATAGAATATAGAATTTTATTAACGTAACGCCTTGCATAACATAGGGTAAAATGTTAAGATGGATGCAAGGACAACTAAAAGAAAAAGCGGGGTGAAAGAGATGAACAAACGCTATAAAAAGGAGATTATAGGCGGTTGTATCACCATTTCACTACTTGCTGGCGTTCTTGTTGGCGGTAACGAATACCACAACTTGATTGTAGAACGTAATGGATTACATGACAGCCTGAAAAAGCTGGAGTCAGTTCATAAGGAAGATGCTAAAAGCTTGGAAGACTATAAAAATAAGCAACAAAAGTTACAACAGCAATTGGATCAATTGCAAAAACAAACTGATTCGTTGCTAAACCAAAACCGTTCATTAAACCAAGAAGTGGACAGTTTACAAAAACAATTAAAGCAAGCAAAAGAAAACCAATGGTTGTCCTTTAAAGCAACGTATTATGATGCTAATGAATCTTCTACCGGTAAACAACCGGGAGATAAGGATTATGGCGTCACGGCATCCGGAAGAATGGTTGTTCCAGGTGTCACCGTAGCAGTCGATCCATCTATTATTCCTTTAGGATCTTGGATCGAAGTCATGTACCCAGACGGCACAGTAGAGAAAAGACGGGCTGATGATACTGGTTCTGCCATTATTGGCCGGCACATTGATATTTATGTGCCTCAAGTAACATCCTCAATGGGTGTGGACCATGTCAAAGTGAGGATGCTTTCCAAACCTAACGAAAGTATATAAAAGTAAAGACTATCATGGATAGCTTTATAGAGGAGGCATTATGACAGAAGATACTTTGGATTTATTTGATGATCTTGTTCCAAAAAAAGAAGTAAAAGAAGAAAAGAAGCCAGTTGATTTTACTCAGGATGATTTAATACGAACTTCTTATTTACTGGTTAATGTATTATTAGAACTGTTACTTCAGAAAGGGATTATCCAACAAGCGGAAGTGGATAAGTTGCTGGAGGAGGTTTATGTTGAGTACAAAAGAAAACGTGGCAGATAAGATCACCACAATTCATAAGCTGAAAGACGTTGTTACACATTTTTCAGAAGAACTTCGTTTAAAAGCTAAAGCAAAAGAAGAAGTAACTGTTGCGGGTAGATTGCTTGAGGTAAAGCAAATAAATGAAGAATATTACGCCATTACTCTGGATGACTTTATTGGTGAGACCAGAGTTTTATTGTCTAACGAAACGTATGATCATTTTCAATCTATTTTGCATATTGGAAGTTTCCTTTCAGTTCAAGGATTTGTTAATGTTGTAACACGTTCCATTAAAGGCAAAATTAAAAAGCAATATTCAGTTGTAGGATACAATATTCATTTACTATCTATATAGGAGGGACTATATGCGCAATATATTAGTTCTTCCGAACGGTGAAGAAATTGATTTTATGTACCCGCCAAATCGTGAAATAACGGTTGGAACGCAATTTGAAGCAACATTTATGGATGGTTCTTCTCATTTGTTTCAAATAACTGAAATTGTTCGAGAAGAAAAAAGAATCTTGTATAAAGTTTCTTATTAATTGGTCGCTAACGCTCCTGGTTCTTGGTAAATAAACAAAAAACTTATTAAATTTGAAAGGTGAGTGTATGAGTATGTCGCAATACAATCAATTTGGTGGTCAAGGTTTTAATCAAGGTGGTTTTAATCCGCAAGCTGGTTTTAATCCTCAAGGCGGTTTTCAAGGAAATCAACAAGGTCAACAAGGTGGCAATACGAATTCTGGTGCTTATGATAATTTAGCTGAAATTGAAATTATCGGGAATCTCTCAACTATTAAAGATCCTACCACTGGCGAGCGAGTACATGCTTACTCTAAGCCTATGAATAATGGATCCAAAGTCGCTAATGCCAATGTAGCAGTGAATATTCCTGGTCAAGATGAAGCACAGTTTTGGAAAATTGAAGTATGGGCTCAAACTCCTGAACGAGCTTCTATGCACAATTTCTTAATGGATCATTGCCAAAAAGGCCGAAAAGTTCTGGTGAAAGGTACACCGCTTTTAAATAAAGATGCAAATGGTCAAATTTGGCCAACTATCCGTGTAACTCGTCTAATTGGTTTTGGTGGCGGTTCTCAAGAAAATCACGGTGGTAATAATCAACCTTCTCAAAATAGTGGATTCCAACAACAAGGAAACTTCCAACAACAACAAAACAATGGTTTCCAACCTCAACAAGGTTTTAATCAAGGTGGATTTAATCCGCAATCTGGTTTTAATGCTCAAAGTGGTTTCCAAGGGCAGCCTGGATTTGGTGCTCCACAAGGTCAACCACAGCCAGTTGGCGCAGCTGCTCCTGGATTCGGTGGGCCACAAGGTGGATTTGGTGCTCCACAAGGTGGATTTGGTGCACCTCAACGATAAATGAAAAGGGGATTATTCCCCTTTTTGTTGGTAGGTGATGAACATGTCTAAAAATAATCCTGCTAGTTCTTTAAGTCGATTTATGCATGGTGTATATTTTCATTATTTTAATAAAGGAATGCCTACTAATACAGCAAAGGCTCGAATGTATGATGAAACACTGGATGCATGTTTCGACTTTGTAAAAAACGAAAAGGATATACCAGATCATGCAGTAGTTATATCTGCACAATTTATGTATCGAGTGATTAACCAGCGAGGTCTTGCATTAGCAAAAGAATTGAAGGAGACAAAAGATGATGAAAAAATTATGATCTTACGAAAGGCATTACAACAATTGAATCAAGTGAAAACATCTTTAGATGAATTTATCTCCACTTATGAAGGAGTGTTAGGCAAGAATGGCAAAGGAAAAAAGCAGGTTTGATAAGTTAGCACTGGAGCTAGGAAGTGTTAAAGACATTCGTGAGGATTTTAATAAACGTTTTGGAGAAGGAACCTTTTTTACATTTGAGGATACATCAAAGGCAGCAGTAACACCGATTCCAACCGGAATTCCTAGTGTAGATTATGCGATTGGAATAGGAGGGCTTCCCGCAGGACGCATTGTGGAGTGTTATGGCCCAGAATCTTCAGGGAAGACAAGTGTTGCCTTGATGACCATTGCAGAATTTCAAAAATTAGCAAAGGATCCTTCCAGCATGTTTTATGGTAAAAAAGCTGCTTATATTGATGCAGAGCATAGTTTAGATCCAATTCATGTAAAAAATTTAGGTGTTGATACCTCCATGGAAACAGGCATGCTTGTGAATCAGCCTGATAGTGGCGAGCAGGCCTTTGATTTGATGGAGGCTATCTGCTTATCAAATCAATTTGGCATTTGTGTTGTTGATTCTGTTGCTGCATTAGTACCAATGGCTGAAATGGAACATGGAATGGATTACAATCCAATTGGATTACAAGCAAGAATGATGTCACAAGGTTTGAGAAAATTAAAAGGTCTTGCATACAAACATAATGTTTTATTTATTTTTATCAACCAATTACGTTCCAAGGTCGGTATCATGTTCGGAAATCCTGAGACCACTCCAGGAGGACAAGCTCTAAAATATTACGCTAGTGTCCGTATTGATGTGCGATCTAAGTTTTTGGAAGTAGGAGGAGAGCAAGTTGGCTTACAAACTAAGATGAAGTTTGTAAAAAATAAAGTAGCAAGACCGCTGACGGTTGCTGAATATGATTACTATTGGACAGGCGGTGTAGATAAAGTAAAAAATATTATGGGCGTAGCCATAGATATGGATATTATTCATAAACGTGGTGCATGGTATTTCTTTGGTCCTGATCCAGAAGACTCTAAGAATGTGTATTGTGATGGCTCTGGTAACTTGCTTAAATGGCAAGGAAAAGATGCATTAGAAGCTGTGTTAAAATCATCACCTGAATTATATCAATACACATATGATTTGGTGATGGGGAATATTCCAAGAGATACACAATTCATTCATGAAGAAGAAGAGCAACACGAACCTGATGAACTGGAATTATTGCAATCTTAAATAGGAGAGTTGATATATCATCATGGCAAATAAATCATCTAAGGGAAATTTTGACTTGAATATTAAGGATGCAGCCGAAGTTTTAGGTGTTCATAAAGATACAATTAAATATTGGGAGGAAAATAAATTGATACCAGCCGCACGAAGAAATCCTCATAATGGATATCGTGTTTATAATGAAGAAGAGTTAAGGGAAATTGCCAAATCAAGGGGATTATTTGCATTAGAGGTAGATTATTCTATTAAGCAAATGAAAAGAAAAAAAGGATTTGCATAATTTAGCTAAAATTGTGAATATCATGTTGACTTAAAAAAATGGTTAATTTATACTATTAATCGAGATTTGGCGATATAGCGAAAAATCGGCTGATTTACCTACGTAATTTAAAGGAGTTGGACAATATAGGTGCAATGTAACCGGAAAATAGTTGTATCGTAAAAATATTGGCATCTTTTATTATAACATAGCATTTATCAATTTCCGACAGAAGATTCTCATTTCAAATCACTCATAAGAGTGTTAAGTTGGTGTAGTTCAAAAGTCAATTTCACAATAATTGTTTATGCAAAGGTTCTGAGATGTATAAAGGAAGTTTACCGTTTTTTCTCATTGCTTAATGGCGAAATGATCTGAAATAATCAAATAATCCTCTTTTTCGTAATAAATTACGCAATAGTAATGTGTTACTTGTCAAAACATAATGAAAAAAATATAATATAATAGTAACTCGTATCACATTACGTTACATTGTGCCAAAAGATTTGGAAAAAGAGGAGTGATTTTGTTGGAGAAATTACAAAATCTTACAGATGCTGAACGAATTGTTTTCGAATACATCAAAGATCAAGCAAGACAGTTTGGAACAATTATAACAAAGTCAACAAGAGACATGGCCGACGAAATTTCTGATTTATATGCTGAGAAAATTTCGGCATTAAAGCGGAGAAAAGTAGTTAATGGGGCAGAAGAACATGATCATTCGATTAGCACAGCCACAATTTCACGCGCCTTGAAAAAGCTTCGTGAAGAAGGGATCGTTAGTGTTCGCGCTTCTAGTCAAAAAGATAAGCCAAATGAAATCATCTATCTGGGTATGCCAAATGCAGAAGAACAGGTGGAGGACATAATAAATATGGCTAAACATTTATCGCTGAGTTTAAGCCGTTTTGAGGCAATTTTGGCTAAAAAGGATAAGCAAATTCGTGAAGCTCAATCTCAAAAAAGAATGCTGATGCTAGAGATTGATCAATTGCGCGATCAAATCGCTGAACTCGAAAAAATAAATCAGCAGCTAAGGCAAAATGATCCTTTTAACGGCGGAAAATTATTATCAGTGACTGACTTAGGAGATGGAACAACGGCCTATATTGTGCAGCGATGATTAGAATTATCGTAAGAAAGGAACGGGCTGTTGAATATGTTAAGTGGTTTTCTTTTAAGTTCGGCTAATAAAAAAGGATTGTATTCATCTGCTAAATGGGCCTCTACTGTTCTTTTGAATGGAATGGAGGAAGAGTTTCCTGATTTCGAAAAATATTTAGAAAAAGGACTTGATCGAAATCCCAGTCTGGGTTATTCGATCAAGTCTAACCTTCAGAAAGACATAGCCCAGCATTTAGACCAAATGCTGGATTATTATGAAACATCTACGGATGAAAAATTTTATTTTTATATCGATTTAGTTGATGAAAAAATGATTTTTCGTGATGTAGATGTTGAAATTTGTTATCATCTGGGTATCAGAATGAGCCAGATAAATGGAAAAGAATTATCAGAAGAAATAATGCCGGAAGCTTATGAGAAAAAAAAGCAAGCTATAGTGCGTGCTTTTAAAGGAGAAATTGTTGAATGCATCAGTCGAACGCCTAAAGGAATAGTCTATTCTGTTCGATTGGTTCCTGTAAAGGAAAAAGGGAACATTCATACAATTAAAGGTACAGTTTTCTTTTCAAATGACCTAAACTCATATTCAATAGTGGATCAATACGGTCATAAAATGACCATAACTAATCAGTTTAAAGAGTTCGAAATGAATTATGGTCAACTAATTCCTGTAGAGGTTAATCATTCTTAATGATGATGAGCAGCCTTTTTTGCAAAACCCTAAATAAAGGTTTTTTTAAATGTTTTGGTTTGTTAAGAGGGATAGAAAATGTCTGTTCTTGAACGATTATTGAGTGAAGATTTTCAAGCTTGGGATAAGCTTATGATTTATTATGAAGAGAAAAATAAAAACTTGCGTATTCCTAGTGAGAACACTCTTGAGACATTGCATTATTTTAATATTGCTTTGAATGAATTATACACGGAGGCTTCTTATGATTTTGCAAGAGCCAGACGTAATAAAGATGCAATAGAAAGATTACTAGAAAGCACTTTAAAAGATTATTATAAAGGCTCTAATGATTTAGCAAGAAAAGCAGGTGGGATTCAATATGCTCGTTCCTATCCAGCTCCAGATTTCTGGCCACATGAAACAGTTAATTTGTTTGATTTAGAAGATCTATTTCGTCATTACTATTATACGATGGAATCCACGATTAAAACGTTGGAGCAAAAAGCTAGTGGAAAAATCACTAACAATTCTCTTTTGCGAATTGAACAAAAAATCATGTAAAAGTTTTTTGTTAATTACTTTTTAAAATGCACCATTGCTTCAACATAAACAATGGTGCATGATTTTTTGTATCGTAGATTTGGGGCTAATAAAAAAAAGCCCTATTTTTGTATGTAAGGGGTTATATTATGTCGAGAGATTGTAACCTTTATGATGAATGTAGCAATGCTGATAAAGCTTGCTTTAAGTGTTTTGGTCAAAATTTGTACAAGCCATTAAAAGAAGTGTCCATTTTGAAATCAAAATCCTCTAATCGAAGGGAAAAGAAAGAAGGAATGGATTTTGAAAACAGAGGAACACGAAAATATAATCAGGCAGTAAAGCAGGCAAAAGACATAGCAAGACGTCAACTTGCTTCCGGTGCTTTGCATTTTGCATTAGGTGACGTCATTACAGAAGAGGAATTAACAGCTGCTCTTGCAGAATTTAAAGAGCGCGGATCAAAAGATGCAAGAGGAGAGAAGCAGATCACAATTAAAAAGAAGTGGCTTGAAAAATTGGCAGAAGAGGCCAAGCTGATGCATCGTGATTATTATTTCTTGCCTTTTAGTTTTAAAGGTGACACAAAGGATTATGTGGCTATGGAATATGATATGCTGCTTTCGTATATCCAAACCATTCAAATGCTTCATGAGCAAGTAAAAATACTACAGCAACAAATTGGAGGGAAATGAGATGTCAGAATTTGATGCTAGTTTAAAAACTGATTCAATTATCCCGTTATTACAAACGATTTTAGAAGATCACTATAGTGATGTTGAATTTGTTGGTGTAAATGAAATAGAAAATACTTATTACTTTGATGGATATTTAGATGCATTTATTCAAATTTGTGTTGTCGTAACAACAGAAAAAATACGTGTATATGATCGCTACATAGATGAAAAACAGTATATTCATTTTAATGATTTTCCTTTGCCAGATGGGTTTTTACCTGAAAGTTCGCTAACGCTTACTGGTTCGTGTTGATTGAAAGGAGACTTAAGAAGCAATGAATGATTCAGAAGAAAGAAAAAAATTAATTGAAGAAGATCAAAAGTTTATTACTATTCATCCCGTTGATTATTCGAAATTAACGAATGAACAAATTAAATTGCGTACAGAAATATTGGAACTTATGTTCAAACGTGCATATGAGGAACAAGATGATGATGAAATGGAGGATCTATAATGAATACAAATTTCGAGTTGGCTCTACTTGAAGAAGATTTATCTATGTTAGATGAAATGGATGCGTTGCTTTCTAATGTAGAGGAAGCAACAGGATCCACTGGTGAACGTATTGTTGATGAACTCTTAATACGAAAAATGATTATTAAGAAAAAGTTCATGGAAAAAGAAAAGGAACGTTTAAAACAATTGCGTGACGCAGTAAAAGCTGAATGGGATAAGAAAATTGCTAAAATTGATGAAGAAGCATCTAAAATGGATGGAATTATTCAGCATTTTCTTGAGAAAAATGGTGAAAAACTTCAGTTAGATGTAGCCACAGTATCCTTGCGTAAGGTGAAACATAAAGTAAAAGTTACAAATGAAGAAGATTTGCGTTCTTTCTTAACAGATGCTGGCATGATTGAACAGTTTCTTGGAGATCGGCCATTTAATGTAACGGCTGCTCGAAATTATTATATTACTCGCCTGGATGATGCGATTAAACAAATTAATGATCAAGCGAAAGAAATGATGAAGGCTAAGGAAGAAGAATATAAAGAAAAAACCAAAGGTTTGAAAGCAGCCGATAAGAAAATTGAAAAAGAATTATTGGATCAAGCTAAAAAAGAGATTCAAGCAAACGCAGAGAAGGCCATTAAAGAAACCATTGATGAATTTAAACAAGCACTTCCTGATTGTTTAGAATATGAATCAGAAGGTAAATCATTATCTATTCGCATGAATTTCTAATATATCTATGAGATTCTTGAATTTTCTTCAAGAATCTCTATTTTTATGCTTGTGTTTCCCTAAGTTATGTTCTATACTTAATGTAACGCCATACGTTATGTAGGAGGTGTTGAATTTGAATTTCAATGAATTAAAAGAAAGTCGCTTAAAAATGCGATTTATAGGTGTGACAAAAGATGCTTTAACAGCCGGCCCTGGAAAGCGATTAGAGTTGTTTTTAAAGGGCTGCATACGTGGAATAGTCAATCCATGTGAAGGGTGTTTTAATCCTACTACTTGGGAGTTCGGCGGCCTTCGAAAAGAAATGTTGATAGAAGAGGTCGTTGATTTAATAAAGCGTGATGCTTGGAACAAGCAAGTAACCTTCTGCGGAGGGGAACCGCTTTTGCAAACAAGAAACCTGATTGAGGTCTGTAAGCAATTAAAAGCGATGGATCCTAAATATCATATTATTATCTATACAGCTTATACCATAGAAAAGCTTCTTAATAATGGAATTCAGTATCATATCCGCCGGCAGGATGGAGAAGATGTCCGTGAAGCTTTGCTTTCATATTGCACATCATGGACCGAGTATGATGGACAAGTGCGAAGTTTTACCATTGCAACGCCTGCACAAATACGTGAACTTATGCAATACATAGACATCTTAGTCGACGGCGATTATCAGCATGATAAACGAATTCCTACAGAAAAATATATGAATGAAGGTATGTTTATTGGATCTGCTAATCAGAAAGTAATTGACACGCAAGCTTCTCTTAAATATGAGTCAAAACTTGTGTTTCTATATGCTGACGAGTACATCAAGCAAATGCAGAAATGGCATACTTGCAAAGCATGTGGACATGAATTATTCGATTATCGTCGTCATTATTGTGATGATGATTGTAAAAAGGCTTACCAGAAGCGAAATAAAGAGATGAAAGTGTTCGGTGGAGCTTGATGTAGTTTCAATCAGATTCTTGGGGAAAATTTGGATTTCATTATGATTCAGATGATGAATGGGAATCAAGTTTTGAGATGCAAGAAGATGGTGCATGTCAATTGATTATAAAAGCCATCCCAAAACAGATTTCAGTATATAAAGAACTGCTGGAGGTGCTAAGAATGCCTGTTGCAAATCCAACTAATCCAAGTGAAATGGATTATATAGATTTATCGCTGCTTGAAAAATTAAAAATTGAACCACAATTTATTTATAACTTTAATAAGAATAGAAAAGAAAAAATTGAACTACTCATTATGCAACACCCATCCAGAGAAGGACTTTTATTATACCAAGCTAAATTTCCTAATGGTTATATTCATCAAGTTGATTTCAGTGTTCAACATTTTGAAGAGATTTTATCTGAAATTGTGCATGGAAAAGATGTTAAGAAATTAGAATATCATCCGTTTTTCTTAGAAAAGACTCAATTATTAATAGATAATTTTATTGAATCAGCAAAAGAAGAAGATTTGTTATTTGCCAGACTTGATACTAAAACTGCAATTTTAAATGGACTTGGTATTATTTTTGATAAAAAATCAGGTCAAGATGTTGGCACCTTTGAGCACTTTGGCTTCCTCGTTCCTAATAATGTGGAACAGCGTGAGTGCTTGATATATGATATTTTCTTTTCAACTCGCACGAATGAGGAAGTGGCCTCTGATTCAGAACGTTATCTCTATAAGTTTTATGACTTGAAAGAAGGTTTTATTTACTTCATTGAACCAAGAAAGCCAGCCAATATATTGCAATCGGATATTGGAAGTTGCCATTTTAAAATGACTGGCATGAATTTTTCAATGAACAAGTTTACTCGAGAGGATCCTTATGTTCCTATGATTGAAAAGGCGCAGTCCACTAAGCATATAATGACTGACCCAGATCGTGATGACCCATTTTTTCATGAAGAGTTTGAGAAGTTTAAAAAGGCTCGAATGGATATTATTCGCACAAGTAAGGATCAGCATAAGAAAGAAAAGATTTTTAGTGAGTTTGCAGATATTGAATTGTAATTTTCGGAAGCTAACGCTTCCCGGTTCATTGTGAGCGCAATGTGAGGAGGAGATGTATTATGACGACTGCTATAAAACATTACACTGGCTTAGATGAAATCAGTACATTATTAAATTCAAGACGGCGCTGTGTTTTGGTTGATACGTTTGAGGAGGAACGTGTTCAAGAAGAATTAAAGCTTCTTGGTGAAGAAAAAGGATATCATGTTTTCTCATGGTCCATTACTGCAGGTTTGTATGATGCGATTACCGGGGAACAAATCAAGAAGATTCATGATCCAATTAAGATTATGGATCACATTCAAGAATACACTGACATTGCCATGTTTATTTTAAAAGATTTTCATGATATTTGGTCTAATTTTCAAGCAAAACGAAAACTACGTGATGTTTTAGAATCAACGGATAGAATATACAAACCTATTCTTTTAATGTCGCCACAAGCATCTATACCAATGGAGCTTGAAAAACTCATTACAGTTGTAAAATATGAATTACCTACCCGTGAGCAAGTCATTGAGCAATTAGAAGGCATGGAGCAATATCTGAGACATAAAGAACTGCCGGTTCCAGAAGGTAGAGAAAGAGATGCAATTATTCATTCTCTTGTAGGTATGACCCAAACAGAAATCAAGAATGTGTTAAAAAAATCTGTTTCCAAAAACCGTCGGATTGATCTGGCTGAAATTACAGCCGAAAAAGAACAGGTTATTCGTAAAACTGGGCTACTTGAATATATCACAAAGCTTGGAGATATGAGTAATGTTGGCGGAATGGACGTTATTAAAACGTGGCTGGAAGATGCTTATTATGCATTTGACCCGGAAGCACGCAAATATAATATTGATCCTGTTAGGGGAGCCGTGCTTGCTGGATTTCCAGGAACCGGAAAATCAGCATTTTCTAAAGCTGTTGCTTATATGTGGAATTTACCGCTTTTGAAGATGTCACTTTCGACAATAATGGACTCAAAAGTAGGTCAATCAGAAAAAAATATTGTACGTGCCTTGAAATTAGCCGAACAAGTATCGCCTTGTGTACTGTGGATTGATGAATTGGAAAAGGGATTGGCAGGTATTTCTAGTTCAGAGCGTAGTGATTCGGGAACTTTATCAAGAGTAGTTCAGGAGTTGTTAACTTGGCTTTCTGAAAAAGAAGCACCTGTGTTTGTTATTGGCACAGCGAATGATGTTACTAAGTTGCCACCTGAACTAACCCGCGCCGGTCGATTTGATGAAATTTTCTTTGTTTCTTTGCCGCATGAAGAAGAAAGAGAAGAAATTCTCAAGATTCATCTGCGCAAACGAGGGTATCAATTTACTGATTTATATTCAAGTTGTGTAGATTTTGAAAATGGCACTATTTATCTGAGAACCATTCGAGAATTGGCTGCACAAATGGTTGATTTCTCTGGTGCTGAAATTGAAGCGGTGGTTGCTGAAGCAGGGCGCCGTGCATATGCATCTTTTCGTAAAGGAGAGCGTGATACGCATTACATTCAACGAAAAGATTTAGAAGAACAAATTAATCAAATGATTCCTCTGTCTAAACGAAATCCGGGCTTATTGACAGAACTTCGAGCATGGGCCAAAACTTCTGCAAAATGCGCATCTAGTAAGGAACATGCATTTATTCATGGAACACAAAGCAATGAATCAAAATCAAAATTACGTGTCGTTGATTTTGCAGAGATTGATTTGGATTAGGAGTGAAAAGTATGCCATGGGATTTAGAACAAGAGAGAATGAAGGCTTTTCAGTTTGTTGAAAAGTCTTATGAGCAAGAAAAACAGGGTTTAAAGAAATTAAAGCTTCAGCAAACCATTAATATTGCCAAAGATGAAATTTCTGAAATCAATCAAGAATTTCAATCTTTTCTTCATAAAGTAGAACATTTGGTGGTTTTTCAAGAATTATTTTCAGAGCCAATTAAAGCATTGATGCAGCAGATGTTGGAAAGTAGCTGTTATTTTCTTGAAAAGAATTATAGTAAAGACGAAATTAATGAAATGCCGGATGATGTTTATCGCCAAGTAGCGGCATCTCAAGAAAGACGAAAAGAAGTTCTTAAAAAACTTGCATTAAAGTATCAATTATAGAATCTATTTGATCATGGTGTAAACCATATCATATATAAAAAACTAAATAGGATAGGTGATTGAATATGTCTCATTTCAAGGCATACGAGTGTAAGGTTGATAATCTAGAGTATGTAAAAAAGGCCATTATGGAAATGGGGTTTGGCGTGAAGGAAAACACAACAATTCGTGACTGGGCCCATCAGAACCGCAATGTGGCTCTTGCAGTGGTAGACAAAAATGGTAAACTTCTGCCTCTTGGATTTGCGATTAAAACTACTAATGGCAAGCAAGAATTGGAGTGTATTGCAGATTGGTTTATGACTCCATTTAGTGAAAAACAATTTACAGAAAAAGTAGCACAGCTGCATGATAAATATCGTGTGCTTGATATTTGTGAACAAAACCGCTGGAATGTAGAAGAAAGTGATATTACAGTAAATGAAAAAGGCGAGATTGAGTTGTATGCTACTCAGTGGTTATAAAAAGTAATTGATATACTAGTGTAGGATTGTGCATAAAGGAGATGCTATCATGAACAAGAATGAATTATTTGAAATGACACCAGTACGCATTTTATATGAAGCTTCAAAAATCTCTATGTTACATCAAGGTGAAGAAATTAAAATAAAAGATCAAGGAATTTCAGAACTAGATGAATATATTGTTCTTTATTTTAGGCCAGAGCACTATAAAAATGCATTTGTTAAAAAAGAGGAGAAATAAGCATGCAACAGCATAAAGTGAAGTTTACGATTGGTAAAGGCGGAGGTATTAAATTTGAAGTGGTTGATGGACAAGGAGAATCATGCACTGCTGTAACGCAAGACATTGAAATGCAATTATCCCGAGTAGGGACTGTAGTAAACGAAGGTAAGAAGCCAGAGTATTATGATCAAGGACCAGATCTTAATGTATTTAATGATTTAAACTAAACTTAATTTACACAATGCAACATTTAACAATTTTCATATATGTAAAGAGCGATCCATTAAGTATCGCCCTTTGCAATCGGCAGAAGAGTAGCTAAAAGAAATATCACACCCCCTTATTAGACTGTTTGTATGTGATTTCAGGATTGAACCATTTTGCCATACGGTTATTTTCAAATCACACTCACTTTATTAAATTGTTTTAAGATCAAAGGCAATTGCTACTCTTAAAATAATTACAATGCTCTCTCTTCTGTCGATTGGGAAGGTTTATTGATAGTGTATATGTGTCATCATGTG
>Ga0070737_10000643_pt1 | contig 67175 bp, 58 predicted proteins | sample Coa_R1_10_FD_66438 | JGI IMG/M metagenome (GOLD analysis project Ga0070737, IMG submission 66438) | Surface soil microbial communities from Centralia Pennsylvania, which are recovering from an underground coalmine fire - Coalmine... | ecosystem: Environmental > Terrestrial > Soil > Unclassified...
GGATCAGGTGCCTCCGTTCCCCGGGGTCGTCGCGCGCGCGATCGTCGAGGAGTCGCTGGGAAAACCGATCGGCGAGTTGTACGCGAGCTTCGACGAGGTGCCGCTGGCCTCCGCGTCGATCGCGCAGGTGCACGCGGCACGGTTGTTGCCGCTGCCCCCCTCTCCCTCCGGGAGAGGGGTTGGGGGTGAGGGTCCGCGCTCGCGCGGCGCAACATTGCGTGGTTACGGACCGTCACCCGCCCCTGCGGGGAGCGCTACGCGCTCGGCCGCAGGCCGCCCTCTCCCGGAGGGAGAGGGCGATAACGCGCGGCCTGCGGCCGCAACACCTTTTGGGGGCCGCGAGGTCGTGGTCAAGGTGCTGCGGCCCAACATCACCCAAAACGTGCGCCGCAATCTGGAACTGCTCGATGCACTCTCGCGGCTGGTCGAACGCTGGCATCCACAGGCCGACAAGATCCGTCCACGCGACATGTTCGACGAGGTCGCCAAGACGCTGCACAACGAGCTGAACCTGCAGAACGAGGGCGCCAACGCCAGCCTGCTGCGCCGCAACTTCGAGAACTCCAACGATTTGTACGTGCCGGAAATCTTCTGGTCGCACACCTGCGAACAGGTGCTGACGATGGAGCGCGTGCACGGCATCCCCGCCGACGATGTCGTCGCGCTGACGCAGGCCGGCATCGACCGCCGCCAACTCGCCGAAAAGGGCGTGCGCCTGTTCTACGAGCAGGTATTCCGCGACAACTTCTTCCACGCCGATGCGCATCCCGGCAACATCTGGGTCGATCCGACCCGCAGCAAGGATCCGCGCTTCATCGCGCTGGACTTCGGGATCATGGGCTCGCTCCCCGACCAGGACCAGTATTGGTTGGCGGAAAATTTCATCGCAATGTTCGAGCGCAACTACCGCCGCATCGCGGAATTGCATCTCGAAGCCGGCTGGATGCCGCGCCATATCCGCGTGGACGAACTGGAAGCCGCGATCCGCACCGTATGCGAACCGTATTTCACGCGTCCGCTGTCGGAAATCTCGCTGGCCGAAGTGGTGTCGAAGCTGTTCAGCACCGCGCGCAAGTTCGAACTCACGTTGCAGCCGCAATTGATATTGCTTCAGAAAACGTTATTGAACGTGGAGGGGTTGGGACGCCAGCTCGATCCCGACATCGACATCTGGTCGGTGGCGCAGCCGGTGCTGAAACGCATCCTCGCCGACCGCTACAGCGCGCGACACGCGTTGCGGGAAATCCGCAAACGCTTCCCGCAGTGGCTGCGGATCGCGCCGCTGATCCCCGAAAAGATCCACGACGCGCTCGAGGCGCTGGCGGAAGGCAATGGGCCGCTGCAATTCGGCGAGCGCGAACTGGAACACCTGCGCATGCTGCAGCGCGAGATCCAGCGCCGCATCCTGGCCGCGGCGTTCGGTGCCGCGCTGCTGGTGGGCGCCGCGCTGGTGTTTGCGCTGGGCCAGCGTTACGGCATCTGGCCGCCGATCATCCTCGCGATCGTCGGCGTGTTGAGCTTCGGCGTGTCGTGGCCATGGAAGCGGTCGAAGGAGTGAGAGAAAACCTCCATCGAGGCGAGCCCTCTTGCGCTCCCCTCTCCCTCCGGGAGAGGGGCTGGGGGTGAGGGTCCGGCGCTTGCACATGGTTCGACATTGTGCGAGTCCGAACCCTCACCCGCCCGACCACTCACGCCATCAGCCTTTCCGCCAAGGGAGTGCTTCGTCACGTGAGTGGTCGGGCACCCTCTCCCGGAGGGGAGAGGGGCTTGATCTGGCGGAATGTCGCTAACCCGCGTTGGCTCGCCCCTGCGCCGCCACCGCCGCGGTCTTGGCCGCGATCGCATCGGCGTCACCGAGATAAAAGCGCTTGATGGGCTTCAGCGCGTCATCGAACTGGTAGACCAGCGGCACACCATTCGGAATGTTGAGGCCGGTAATGTCGGCATCGGAAATGCCGTCGAGATATTTCACCAACGCGCGCATCGAATTGCCATGCGCCGACACCAGCACGCGCTGGCCGGAACGGATCGCCGGTGCCAGCGATTCATGCCAGTACGGCAGCACCCGCGCCACGGTGTCCTTCAGGCATTCCGTCAGCGGAATCTGCACGGGATCGAGCTTCGCGTAACGCGGATCGTTCGCGCAGAAGTTGTCCTGCGGGTCCAGCGGCGGCGGCGGCACGTCATAGCTGCGCCGCCAGATATGCACCTGCTCGTCACCATGCTTTGCCGCGACCTCGGCCTTGTTCATCCCGGTCAGCGCACCATAGTGGCGTTCATTCAACCGCCAGTCGGTCACGACCGGCAGCCACGCGAGATCCATCGCGTCCATGACGCCCCACAGCGTGTGCACGGCGCGTGTCAGCACGGACGTGTGTGCGATGTCGAAGGCGTAACCCTGTTTCTTGAGCAGTTCGCCCGCTTCGCGTGCCTCGGCGCGCCCCTGTTCGGAAAGATCGATGTCGGCCCAGCCGGTAAAGCGGTTTTCCCGGTTCCACAGCGACTGGCCGTGGCGGATCATGACGAGCGTGTACATGGAGGAGTCCATTCACGGAATGCTCCATTCTACCGATGCCATCGCTCCGGTCGAAGCGGCTGTCGGTGACAAGTAGGCGAGGAGTGGTTTGGCGGTGGACGGCGGCTTTGGGCGTTCTGGACGCAGGCTCACCGGGAACCCGGTGACGCATCAGGGACGATCACATGACACTTGTCACGATGACGTTGGGCCTATTGGCAACGTCATACCGCTCGGGCACGATTGACGCCCAATGATGCGCACCGCGCAGGAGGCTTCCCATGCGATCTGCTCGTTTCTGCACCCTCGCCTTTGCCCTGCTGGCCCTGCCGCTCGCGCTCGCTGCGTGCGTCAGTGGCGTCAACGGTTCGGTCGACGTGGCGGCCGGCTCCAGCACCTCCGACGCGACCACCGTCAACGGTTCGGTGCACATCGGGGCCAATGCCAAGGCCGACGTGGCGTCCACCGTCAATGGTTCGGTCGAGCTTGGCGACGGCGCCCACGCGGACAATGCCCACACCGTCAATGGCCATGTCACGCTGGGCGAACACGCCACTGCCGGCAGGATATCGACGGTCAACGGCAGCGTGACGCTCCAAAAGGATGCGACCGTGACGGGCGACGTGAAGGCGGTCAATGGCGACCTCAAGCTTGCGCCCGGATCGGCGGTCAACGGCTCGCTGACCAACGTGAACAACAACATCACCGTGGATGGCGCGCACGTCGGCCAGGGCATCACCACGGTCAATGCCGATATCGCCATCAGCGGCAATTCGGTGGTGGACGGCGGCATCACCGTGAAAAAGCCGAACGACAATGGCATTTTCGGCATCCACTTCAGCACCGACAACGTCCCGCGGATCGTGATCGGCCCCGGCGCCACGGTAAATGGTGCGCTGACTTTCGAACGGCCGGTGAAGCTCTACATCAGCGACCAGGCGCACGTCGCGGGACCGATCAGCGGCGCGCAAGCCGTGAAGTATTCGGGATCGACGCCGCCGTCGTCGTGATGGGGAGACGAGGAGACGAAGAGACGAAGAGCGAAACTTGCCTTCCGTCTCCCGTCTCCCCTCTGAGCGAGCGCAGCAAGCGTCGTCTCCCGGTTTGAGCAAGCGCTCGTCTTCCCGTCAGAACGGCAACTTCAACGTGCCGTCGCACGCAAGCAATTGCGCGCGGAACGCATCCTGGATGCGTTTCAGCGCCGTCGGGTTGTCGGCGTCGAAGCGCAACACCAGCACCGGCGTGGTGTTGGACGCGCGCACCAGGCCCCAACCATCCGGCCAGTCGGCGCGCAGGCCATCGATGGTGGTGATGCGCGCGCCGTCGAGTTGCGCGCGTTCGCGGAAGCGCGCGATGAAGGGGTGATTCTCGCCTTCCTGCATCTGGACGTGCAGCTCGGGCGTCGAAGCGCCTTTCGGCAGCGTCGCGAAGATTTCTTCCGGCGAGCGGCCTTCCGGATCGTCGGCGAGGATTTCCAGCAGGCGCGCGGCGGCGTACACGCCGTCGTCGAAGCCGTACCAGCGTTCGCGGAAGAAGAAGTGCCCGCTCATCTCGCCGGCGAGCTGCGCGCCGGTTTCCTTCATCTTGGCCTTGATCAGCGAATGCCCGGTCTTCCACATCAGCGGACTGCCGCCGGCTTTCAGGATCAGTGGCTGCAGGTGACCGGTGCACTTGACGTCGTAAAGAATCGTCGCGCCCGGATTGCGGGTGAGCACGTCCTGCGCGAACAGCATCAGCACGCGGTCCGGATAGATGATCTCGCCATCCCTGGTGACGACGCCGAGACGATCGCCGTCGCCGTCGAAGGCAAGCCCCAGGTCGGCGCCGGTTTTCTTCACCGTAAGGATCAAGTCGGAAAGATTCTTCGGTTCCGACGGATCAGGATGGTGGTTGGGAAAATTCCCGTCGACGTCGCAGTACAGCGGGATCGGATCGCAGCCGATCGCATGCACCACTCCGGGCGCGGTTTCGCCGGCGATGCCGTTGCCGCAATCGACCACGACCTTCAACGCGCGTCCGGTCTGGATGTCCGACGCGATGCGCTCGATGTACTCGGCCTGGATGTCGTACTGCCGCAGCGAACCATGGCCGTCGGCGAGGCGGCTGTCCACGATGCGCTGGTAGAGATCCTGGATTGCATCCTCGGCCAGCGTTTCGCCGCCGATCACGATCTTGAAGCCGTTGTAATCGGGCGGATTGTGGCTGCCGGTCACCGACACGCACGAACCGGTGTTGAGCTGGTACGCCGCGAAATAACTCACCGGCGTCGGGACTGCACCGATGTCGATCACGTCCACGCCGGCGGCGCGCAGACCTTCGATCAGCGCGCCCGACATTTCCGGTCCCGACAGCCGGCCGTCGCGCCCCACCACGATTTCGGAGAGCTCCTTGTCCCGCACTGCGCTGCCGATCGCACGGCCGAGCTGGCGAGCGACGCCTTCGGTCAAGGTCTGGCCCACGACGCCGCGAATGTCGTAGGCGCGGAAGATGCCACGATCGGGAATCGGTTCGGACCCAGTTTTCTCGCGGGCAGTCGCTTGCTCCTGCACCGCGGCTTGCGCCGCGGGCGCGGCCTTGGCCGGAGCCGGCGCGGCCGCGATCACGTCGGACAACAACGGTTCGTCGGCCAGCGGGGCGCCGCCGAGGCGTGCGCGCAGGCGCGGGCGCGACCACAACAAGACGAATCCGATCAGGAATGTCGCGATCGCAAGCGTCAGCGCGCTCGCGAACGACTGCGTGATGGGCAACCAGAATTGGGGTGGAATCGACGCAATGCGGTAAAGGCTGTGCTCGACGGGGACGCCGCCATCTTCGGGCATCGGCAGGCTGCTGTTGCCGATGCTGTCCAGGATCCGGTCGCCGTTGCCCCCGGTTTGCCGCCATTCCAGCCGCCCCGCACTGATGGGAGCGGAATGCAGCGCAACACGCAGGGGCGAGTCGCGAAAATCGACGGTCGCGTAGGCCAGAACCTTGCCATCCGGGCCGCTGATCGGCCCGGCGAAGCTCAGGATGTGCGCGGCCGGCGACTGCGCCGGACCGACATCATCGGAACTCAGGGCCGCAGACAACTGCGCCGCGCGCGCGTAGCCGAATTGCTGCAGGTTGCCGTGCAGCACTTCGTTCAGCTGCGCGCTGTAGAGCGTCACCGCTTCCGCGTCGTGCAGTTCCGCCTTGATCTGCTTGGCGGCGGCATCCCGGGTTGGCGCGTCATCGTTGGCGACGAGCTCGGCGATCAGCGCGGGCCGCGTCAGCGCCTTGACCACCTGCGCGCGCCGGTCGGCGATGACCGACCCGATTTTCAGTGCGACGTCCTGTTTGGCCTGTCCCAATTCCTGCGTGGCGGCTGACTGGCGTTCGGCCAGCCAAGCCTGCCAACCCATGAACAGGCCGAACAACACCAGCAGCGTGCCCAGCGCGAGGACGAGGTCGGCGACGACGGCAGCGAAGCCGCGGCGCAGGCTCAAGCGCGCACCCACGGCACGCGCCGCGGACTGCACTTGCTGGGCATTGGACGGTTTGCTGGCTGTCGAGTCGTTGTCCATCTTGTCATTCGACTCCGGTCGAGCCGAACCCCCCGGCCCCGCGTCGGCTGGGCGTGAATTCTCCGACCACCCGCCACGCGACACGCGCGACCGGCGTCACCAGCAGCTGTGCGACGCGATCGCCCGGCTGGATGGTAAACGGCTTGCTGCCACGGTTCCAGCAGGAAATCATCAAGGGACCCTGGTAATCGGCATCGATGAGGCCGGTGAGGTTGCCGAGCACGAGCCCGTGTTTGTGGCCCAGCCCCGAGCGCGGCAGGATCAGCGCGCACCAGCCGGGATCGCCGATATGGATCGCGAGTCCGGTGGGGATCAGCGCGCTCTCGCCGGGATTCAGCGTGACGGCGCTCTCCGGCGCGGCGCGCAAGTCCATCGCGGCGCTCCCGTCGGTCGCGTACGCAGGCAGCGGAATGGCTTCGCCGAGGCGCGGATCGAGGCGCTTCAGTTCCACCGGCACAACTGCGCGATCGGGTGAATTCATGCGGGCTTGCCGGTGCGCGCGTGGTAACGCGCGGCGATGCGCGCGACCAGCTTCCGCGCCAATGCGGATTTGGGCGCGCGCGGCAGGCTCTCGCCGCCGTCCCGCCAGATGAGTTCCAGCGCGTTGTCATCGGCGCCGATGCCGATGCGCTCGTCGACGTGGTTGGCGGCGAGCATGTCGAGGTTCTTGCGCACGAGTTTTTCATGCGCGTGCTCGGCGACGTGGTCGGTTTCCGCGGCAAAACCGACGACGAAAGGACGCGGATTCCGCGCAGCGACTTCGGCGAGGATGTCGGGGTTCTCGACGAGCTCCAGCACCGGTGCGCAGGATGTGCTCTTCTTGATCTTGCGCGCGGAGTACTCGGCCACGCGCCAGTCGGCGACCGCCGCGGTCGCGATGAAGATGTCGGCGCGGTCGACCGCCTGCATGACCGCCTCGCGCATCTGCCGCGCGCTGCGCACGTCGATGCGCCGCGCCACGCCAGGCGGCGTCGCCAGCGCGACGGGACCGGCGATCAGCGTCACCTTCGCACCAGCTTCCACGGCGGCTTCCGCGACCGCGAAACCCATCTTCCCGGAGCTGCGGTTGCCCAGGAAACGCACGGGGTCGATGTCCTCATAGGTGGGTCCGGCATCGATCACGACGCGCAAGCCGGACAGTGTCCCTTGAATGCTTTCGCATGAACTCACGCCCCAGGGCTCCCGCGCGCGATCGACGCCGATACCACGATTTCACGCAACATGTGTGCCGCCCGGTGCCATCAATGCCTGCACCAGTTGCTGGGGTTCCAGCATCCGTCCCGGCCCGGACTCGCCTTCCGCGAGCGGACCGTTCGCCGGGCCGAGGATCGCGGCTCCACGGGCGCGCAGTGTCGCGACGTTGGCCTGGGTTGCAGGGTGCAGCCACATCCGATGGTTCATTGCCGGCGCGACGGCCAGCGGTGCAGTTGCGGCAAGGCACAACGTGGACAAAAGATCATCCGCGAAACCGTGCGCCAGCTTCGCCAGCGTATCCGCCGAAGCCGGCGCGATCAGGATCGCGTCGGCCCAGCGCGCGAGTTCGAGGTGACCCATGCCCATGTCGGCTTCGGCGTCCCACAGCCCGCGGAGCACGGGCTGGCCGGACAGCGCCTGGAAGGTCATCGCCGTGACGAAACGTTCGGCGTTTTGCGTCAAGACTACGCGCACGTCGGCGCCCGCATCGCGCAGGCGGCGCACCACTTCGCACGACTTGTATGCGGCGATGCCTCCCGATACACCGAGCAGAACTTTGCGATGTTCCGGGGCACCCATGTCGGATTCCGCTGACAAATCGGCAGGCCGCTAGCTTACCGGATTCGTGATGCCGCGCCGCTGCGCCGACGTCCTCGATGGTGCTCTGATTTGAAGACAAACTGCTCGCGCTGAGCCCTTCGACAAGCTCAAGACGAGCTACGCGGAGCGGAGTCGAAGCGCCGCTCCCCTGGACTCTGGCCCTCTGGGCCGACGCTCAGGACGAGCGGAACTTACGAATCAGGATTGATGAAATGACGATCAGGGATTGGCCCGAGGAAGAACGTCCGCGCGAAAAACTGCTGGCGCGTGGTGCCGCCGCGCTCACGCCTGCCGAACTGCTGGCGATCCTGCTCGGCAGCGGCATGCGCGGACGCACCGCCCTGGACATGGGACGCGATCTCCTCGGCGGCGCCGGCAGTCTGAACGCATTGCTCGCGAGCGATCTTGCCGACGTGCCGGGGCTCGGACCCGCCAAGCGCGCGCGGCTGGCCGCAGCGCTGGAGCTGGCGCGGCGTTGCCTCGGCGAGGAGTTGTCCACGCGCACGGCGCTGGTCAGCCCGCGCGACAGTGCCTCGTTCCTGAAGGCCCAACTCGCGCACAAACCTTACGAGGTATTCGCCTGCCTTTTCCTGGACAACCGCCATCGCGTACTGGCGTTCGAGGAGCTGTTCCGCGGGACCCTGGACGGCGCATCGGTGCACCCGCGCGAGGTGGTGCGCGCGTCGCTCAAGCACAACGCCGCGGCGGTGATCCTTGCGCACAATCACCCGAGCGGGATCGCCGAACCCTCCGCGGCCGATCGCAACATCACTCGGCAGTTGCGCGATGCACTGCAACTGGTCGGCGTGCGGGTGCTCGACCACCTGGTCGTCGGCGCAGGCGAGCCCACTTCTATGGCGGCGCGCGGGTTGGTCTGAGAACTACGCTCGGGCGCCGACTCCGCTGCGGCGGATTCCAATGACTTGCCAGGCTATTCCATGAACGGGTTCTGGCTGGCCGCGCCGCGCCGTGCAATCAGTTATACACAACGCGTGATCACAAGCGTTTGGCGTCTGCTTTTAGCGTGCTTTCGTCAAATGAATTACAAACCGCTGAGCAGAAGCACAATTTTCAGCTGACTCGCTGCGTAATGTGGGATCAGCAGCGTTCCTCGACCTGCCCGATCCACGGGTATCCACCGGGTTATCCACAGGAACTGGAGTTGGTCGCCCTGCGCCGCTGCGTTACGATGGAAAATAGCCCGTATTCAAGGTCAGACCAGTGAAAGACGCCCTCCACGACCTGTTGCTCCATGCGCTGGACAGCTTGCGGCGCGATGGTGTGCTCGATGCCCCCGCTCCCGATTTCGTGATCGAGCGCACCCGCTCGCGCGAACACGGCGACTTCGCCTGCAACGTCGCACTGCTGCTGGCCAAGCCCCTCGGGCGGAATCCGCGCGAAGTGGCGGAAACCCTCGTGGCGGCGCTGCCCAAAAGCCATCGGGTCGAGCGGGTCGAGATCGCGGGGCCGGGTTTCATCAATTTTTTCCTCTCCGACGCGGCATGGCATGAAGAGATCCGCCGCGTGCTGCACGAAGGCACTCAGTACGGCCACAGCCGCAGCGGCGCCGGCCGCGCGGTGGGGATCGAGTTCGTGTCGGCCAATCCCACCGGACCGCTGCACGTCGGCCATGCGCGCGCCGCCGCGATCGGCGACACCCTGGCGCGGCTGCATTCGGCGACGGGATGGAAGGTTTATCGCGAGTTCTATTACAACGATGCGGGCGCGCAGATCCAGAATCTCGCGCTGTCGGTGCAGGCACGCATCAAGGGCATCGAACCGGACGACCCGCGCTGGCCCGCGGACGGTTATCGCGGTGATTACATCCGCGATCTTGCCCGTGATTACCAGAGCGGCGCCACCGTCGAGGCCGGCCATCCCACCGGCGATTACAACCGTGAATACAGCCGTGAATTGGCCAAGGTGGACGTCCCCGAGGCGGCCCCGGAGGTCACCGGCTATCGCGTCACCGCCGGCCAGGATCCGGACGACCTGGACGCGATCCGCGATTTCGCGGTGGCATGGCTGCGTCGCGAGCAGGACGAGGATCTGCGCGCGTTCGGTGTCAGGTTCGACGTGTATTTCCTGGAGTCGTCGCTCTACACGGAGGGCGAAGTCCTGCGCGTGATCGAGCGCATCGCGCAGCAGGGGCATTCCTACGAGGCCGACGGCGCGCTGTGGCTGCGCGCAACGGACTTCGGCGACGACAAGGACCGCGTGATGCGGAAGTCCGACGGCACCTACACGTATTTCGTGCCGGACGTGGCGTATCACCTGTCCAAGTGGGAACGCGGCTACAAGCGCGCGATCACCGAACTCGGCGCCGACCACCACGGCTCGCTGGCGCGCGTGCGCGCCGGCCTGCAGGCGCTCGACATCGGTATCCCGAAGGATTGGCCGGAGTACGTCCTGCACCAGATGGTGACGGTCGTGAAGGGCGGCGAGGAGGTGAAGATTTCCAAGCGGGCCGGCAGCTATGTCACCCTCCGCGACCTGATCGACATGGCCGGCATAGACGCCGCACGTTATTTCCTGATCGCGCGCAAGAGCGATTCGCAACTGGTGTTCGACGTCGATCTCGCGCGTGCGCAATCCAACGACAATCCCGTCTACTACATCCAATATGCCCACGCCCGCGTGTGTTCGGTGCAGCGCCAGATGCATGACCGCTCGATCCTGTTCGAGCAGCACAACGCACTGAAGCACCTGGATCGGCTGCGGGGCGAGCATGCGCGCGCCGTGATGGTCGAGATCTCGCGCTTCCCGGAAATCGTCGAAGCCTCCACCGCCAACCGCGAACCGCATCTGCTGGCACAATACCTGCGCGAGCTGGCCGGGGCTTTCCACGTCTGGTACAACGCCGAGCAGTTCCTGGTGGACGACGAAGATTTGCGCAACGCGCGCGTGGCGCTGGCCTTTGCCACCAGGTATGTGCTCGCCAACGGACTCGGGATGCTGGGCGTCAGCGCACCATTGTCGATGTGATCCCGATTTTTCTGTAGACGATTTCCGCGGTCCCGCGATGGACCGCATGAGTACGTACTTACAAGAGCAGGCATACGAGAGGCAGGCAGTGGCAACTCAGCGCAGCGGCAGACAGGCGGTACGCAACGGTGGTTCGGGTATTCCGGGTTGGGGTTTGTTTCTGGCGGGGGTGGTGGTCGGATTGATCGTGATGGGTATCGTGGCGCATCGTGGATTGATCCCGAGCCTGCGCCGCAACGATCAGCCCCAGGCGAACCCGAACGCGGTCGCGCAGCAGGGCAGTGCACCCGGCATCGCGGCCAGCAGCAGCGCCGCGTCCAGCGGGTCGCAGTTCGACTTCTACAAGGTGCTTCCTGAAAAGGAAGTCGTGATCCCGAACGCGGAATTGTCCGCGATGGCCAAGGCCGAGCAGCAGAAGGCCGCGGCGGCCAACAACGCGAGTGCATCGGCGCCGGCGAAGGCGACGGCAGGTGCTTCGGAGGGCGGCTACGTGTTGCAGGTGGGCGCATTCCCGAACGCGGGCGACGCCGACGCGATGAAGGCGAAGCTGGCGCTGCAGGGCTTCACCGCGCACGTGCAGGCCGTGACGCTGGACGGGCAGGTATGGAACCGCGTGCGGATCGGCCCGTTCGCGTCGGCGACGCAACTTCAGTCGGTGCAGAAGCAACTGTCCGCCGCCGGGATCCACGGAATTCCGTTGAAAGAAAAATGATCCGGGTGTGGGAGGCGGGTAGCGGGGGTGCTTCGAACGCATGTCCCTGCGCCCCCACTACCCGTTCCCCATCCCCACCCTTGATGCGCAGCCGGATCGCTGGGAACGAAAATGACTCCAAAGACTGTCCTCGTCACCGGCGCCTCGGCCGGCTTCGGTGCCGCGATCGCGGCGAAGTTCGCCGACAACGGCTGGCGCGTGATCGCCTGCGCGCGCCGCGCCGAACGCCTTGCGGAACTGGTCGATCGTTTCGGCAGGGATCGCGTGCACACCGCCGCGTTCGACATTCGTGATGAAGCGACGATGCGTGCGGCGCTGGATGCACTGCCGGAAGGCTTCCGCGATATCGACGTGCTGGTCAACAACGCCGGCCTTGCGCTGGGCACCGCGCCCGCGCAGGACAGCGACCTCGCGCAATGGCGGCAGATGATCGATACCAACGTCACCGCGCTGGTGACGCTGACCCGCCTGCTGCTGCCGAAACTGATCGAGCGCCGCGGCGCGATCATCAACATCAGCTCGATTTCCGGCACCTATCCGTACAGGGGCGGGAACGTCTACGGCGCCACCAAGGCGTTCGTCACCCAGTTCTCGCTGGGCCTGCGCACCGACCTGCACGGCACCGGCGTGCGCGTCAGCAATGTCGAGCCCGGGATGGCCGAAACCGAATTCACCCTGGTGCGCACGGGCGGCGACCAGGCCGCGTCCGACAAGCTATACAAGGGCGCGCATCCGATCACGGCCGAGGACATCGCCGACACGGTGTGGTGGATCGCCAACCTGCCTGCGCACCTCAACGTCAACCGGATCGAGATGATGCCGGTCAGCCAATCGGCGGCGGGCCTTCAAATAGCTCGGAACGATTGAGGGACGCGTCCACCGGGTGCCGGCGGGTTGCCGTCCATGGCCAAGAGCTCCGTGGTCGTCCGCGACGTGTAATTTCAGGGCTCCCGCAAATACGTGTAACCGGTCAGGCCGGCTTCCAGCGCGGCCTTGATGCGTTTCGCGTCGTCGCCGTCAACACCGGCATTGGCGATCTTGTCGCGGTAGGCCGCGCGCAGGTCGTCGGGTTTGTAGCCGACGTAGTCGAGCAGCATGTCGGCGGAATCGCCGCGGCGCGCGCCATCCAGCTTGAAACCATCGCCGTCGATGCGCACGTTCACCGCGTCGGTATCGCCGAACAGGTTGTGGATGTCGCCGAGGGTTTCCTGGTACGCCCCGACGAGGAAAATGCCGAGACGGTACGGTTCGCCGGATCGCAGCTCGTGCAGCGGCAGGCTGACGTCGAGGTCGCCCGATTCGACGTAGACATCCACGCGTCCATCGGAATCGCAGGTGAGGTCGGCCAGCGTGCCGCGGCGCGTCGGCCGTTCGTCGAGCCGTGTCAACGGCATGATCGGAAAGATCTGGTCGATCGCCCACACGTCAGGGACCGACTCGAACACCGAGAAATTGCAGAAGTACTTGTCGACCAGTTTCACGTCGAGCGCGTCGATGATCTCGCGGTGCGAGCGTTCGTCCGGCTTGAGCCGCTCACGCACACCCAGCGCAATCGCATGGAACAGCGCATCGAGTTTTGCGCGTCCGGCGAGGTCCAGCACGCCCTGTGCATAGAGTAATTGGCCTTCACCCAGATACTGCTGCGCGTCTTGCCACACCTCGCGCACGGGACGACGGTCCAAGGCGGCCAGCGTCTCGCGCATCGCGCACAACACGGGCGCTTCGCCTTCGGACGCCGGCGGCACCGCGCCATCCGGCGCCGCTTCGACTTCGCTGACATTGACCACCAGCACCGCGTGGTGCGCGGTCATCGCGCGGCCCGATTCCGTGAGCACGTGCGGCGGATCGATCTTCCACTCCGCGCAGGCGGTCGCGAGCGGCGCGACGATCGCGTTGGCGTACTGGTCGAGGTCGTAGTTGATCGAGCATTCGCCGCGCGAGCGCGTGCCTTCGTAGTCAACGCCGAGCCCCCCGCCGACGTCGACGTGATCCAGCGGCAAACCTTGTGCGCGCAACTCTGCAAAGTGCCGCACCGCCTCGCGCATCCCGGAGGCGATGTCGCGCAGGTTGGAGATCTGTGATCCCATGTGGAAGTGCAGCAGGCGCATGGTGTGGGTCAGGTTCGCGCCGCGCAGGCGCTCCACCAGCGCGAGCAATTGCGCGGGCGTCAGCCCGAACTTGCTCTTGTCGCCGCCGGTGTTCTGCCATTTGCCGGCGCCGATCGAGGCGAGCCGGACGCGTACCCCGAGCTTCGGTTCTACACCGAGCGCCTTGGATTCCGCGATCACGTGTTCGAGCTCGGACGGCTTCTCGATCACGATCACGACGTCGATGCCGAGCTTGCGGCCGATCAGCGCGATGCGGATGTATTCGGCGTCCTTGTAGCCGTTGCACACCACCAGCGAACCGGGTTGCGCGAGCCCAAGCACGGCGAGCAGTTCCGGTTTGGAGCCGGCCTCCAGGCCGAAACCCGTGCCCGAGGCGCGCGGCGACTGCGGGCCCTGCGCCAACGTGCCGGCGACCGCGCGCTGCTGGTTGACCTTGATCGGATATAACGCGGTGTAGCCGCCGGTGTAGCCGTGCGCGCGCATCGCGTCGCCGAACGCGGCGCGCAGGCGAGCACGGCGGTCGAGAAGAATGTCCGGAAAACGCAGCAACAGCGGCAGGCGGAGCCCTGCTTGCTTCGCCTGCGCGACCGCGTCGTCGAGCGCGATTTCGGGACCCTGCGCGCCGCGCGGGCGCATCACCGCACGGCCACGCGCATCGACATCGACGTAGCCGTCGCTCCAGTGCGCAACCGAATACAGGGTACGGGCGGCGTCGACGTTCCAGGCGTTCGTCATCGTGGTTCTCCGGATAACGAGGTGTCAGAACGTCGCAGCGGCGGGCCTTGACGCAACGATTCGCCGATCGGAAGCCACCAACGCCGCGGGATCGACGTCGCATTGTAACGCGTGGGCCAGGGCCGGCCGTTACAATCCAACCGTCTTCAATGGGTATGTCGCATGTCGTCCAACTGGTTCACCGAGAAGCACGAGGCTTCCGGATCATCCATCGGTTACCGCATCGAGGAAAAGCTCGCCGACGAGCAGACGCCGTTCCAGCACATCGAGATTTACCGCACGACGGATTGGGGCAACCTGATGGTGATCGACGGCTGCGTGATGCTGACCAGCCGCGACAATTTCCTGTATCACGAGATGATGACGCACCCCGCGCTGTACGCCCATGCCGCGCCGCGCAACGTGGTGATCATCGGCGGCGGCGACTGCGGCACGCTGCGCGAAGTGCTGCGCCATCGCGAGGTGGAAAGCGTTGCGCAGATCGACATCGACGAACGCGTGACGCGGCTCGCCGAAAAACATTTCCCGGAACTGTGCGAATCCAACGGCGATCCGCGCGCGCGGTTGCTGTTCGACGACGGCATCAAATACATGGCCGACGCCACGCCGGGGTCGCTGGACGTGGTGATCGTCGATTCCACCGACCCGGTCGGGCCGGCGGAAGGCCTGTTCAACGCGAAGTTCTACGCGAGTTGTTTCCGGGCGCTGCGCGAAGGCGGCATCCTGGTTCAGCAATCGGAATCGCCATTGGTGCTGCTGGACCTGATCCAGTCCATTCACAAGGCGATGCGCGGGGTTGGTTTCGCCGCGGCACGCACCCTGCCGTTCCCGCAGCCGTGCTATCCGAGCGGCTGGTGGAGTTGCACGCTCGCGCGCAAAGGCGGCGACCTCGCTGGCTTCCGCGAACGCGACGCCGCGGCGAAACCGTTCGCGACGCGCTACTACAACGCGGACATCCACCGCGCTGCGCTGGCGCAGCCCGAATTCATGCGCGAGGCGCTCGCCTGAGCGGTCGCGGCAACCCGCGCCGGCAGGTGCCGGTTCATCCACGCGCACGTACGTTCAGCACATCGCCGTCTTCGGAAATGAGCATGCACCGATTCCTCGCCAGCGTTCTCGTGACGAACCTCCTGGTTGTCACGGCTGCGGGCGCAGCGCCACCACAGGTCGAGCGAGCCCCGCCTCCGTCGCCCGCCGCCACGTCGCCGACGCCGACCAAGCTTTCCGCGGCCGACCAGAAGCGGGTCGCGGCCATCCAGCAGTACCAGCACGATCTGGTCAACGTGGTTGCATTGCGGGCGGATCCGGATTACCTGCTGGGCGCCGCAATCCTCGCCAAGCCGTTCCAGAACCAGACGCCGGGACTCGATTTCGGTGCGTTGATCGAACGCGCCGCCACCGCGACCGGCGCCGGCCCGGCTGTCGAGTGGGCGCGCCTGGGCGAGTGCAAGACCAAGGCCGATTGTCCGAACGCCGAAGCGTTCAAATATCTCAAGAAGAACGCTGCCGACAACGCCGCGGTGTGGCTGGTCGAGTTGGATGTCGCTGCCCAGAACAAGGACGAGAAGGCCGAGCGGGCGGCGCTGAAAAAGGCGGCCGACGCGCCGGTCTATGACGACTATTACGGCAAGGCGTTGGCAGGCGTCGCCAAGGCCGCCGCAGTGCTGCCGCCGCTGGCGGATACGACCGATGGCGCGCACGACGGTCAGCCCGACAACCAGGACGGCGTGCGCGTGCTGGTGGCGATCAACGCCACCCAAACGCATATCCGCCCCGACCTGCGCCCCGTCATCGAACTTTGCGCGCGTGACGCCGTGGCCAAGGACAAATCCGTGAGACAGGCGTGCCTGAAACTCGCCAACACCCTGCAGTGGGGCTCGAGTCCCGTGGCGCGGGCGGTGGGCCTGCACATCCAGGGTGACCTGAAACCTGCCGACAAGGCGCAGGACGATGAGGCCAGCCGGAACCTCGCCTGGCAAGTGCACCAGTACTCGGGACTGCTGCAGCGCGCGCTCACCGATTCCTCGCTCGCGTCGCAATGGCTGACGACCGCGCGCACCGGCGGCACCGAACTGAGTTTGATTCTGGCAACGTTGCGCGACAACAACATCCCGGTCGATGCGCCGGCGGGTGCGGCGCCCGCGGGGTCGACCGGCAACTAGCGGGACTCGATCATGCGTGAATTGCTCCTGCTCCGTCACGCCGAGGCCATGCAAGCCGGCCCCGACGGCCGCGACGTCGAGCGGCCGCTCAGCATGCACGGTGAAGCCCAGGCACGTGCGGTCGGCACGTGGCTGGCCGAGCGGGGAGCCGAACCGGACGCGGTACTGTGCTCGTCCGCACGGCGCGCGCAGATGACCGCGGACATGGTGTGTCAGGGGCTGCGGACGCGCACGCCGCAGTTCCTGCCGGCCATTTACCAGGCCACGCCCGGTGAGTTGCTGTCGGTGATGGAGAACCATGCGCCCGATGCACGGCGGGTGCTGCTGGTCGGCCATAATCCGGGTCTCGAGCAGCTGCTCGCATTGCTGACCGAAGGACGCTCGGTCGGGGCACGCGGCATGACGCCCGCCGCGCTCGCATGGATCGACTTTGCCGATGACGCGCTGGAGCCGGCACACGGACGATTGCGCACACTCTGGGCGCCTTGACATGAAATTCGGGCTGGCGCTGGCTTTGCTGTGCCTGCCCGGCCTCGCGGCCTCCGCGGCGACATCGGCGTCGTGGACGATCTATCCCGCGCAGTCGGAGGCGCAGTTCGTCGTCCGCAAGTTCTGGTTTGTCCACGTGCGCGGCACGTTCCCGGATCTGTCCGGTACGCTGCGGCGGGTGGATAGGCGCATCGGCGCCGATCTCGGAGAAGTCGATGCCACGATTCCGGTCGCCGATCTGCGTATGGGCGACGCCGGTGATCGCGAGCGCGTGCTCGGCCCGGACTTTTTCGACGCCACGCAGTATCCGCGCATCCACTTTGATTCCGATCCGTTCCCGATGGATGAACTGGTTTCGGGCGGCGCCCTGCGCGGCGTGCTGGCCCTGCGTGGCGAACGCCATCCGGTCACGCTGAAGCTGCAGCCCTCGGATTGCCCACGCCAGCCACTCGCATGCGTGATTCGTGCGAGCGGCACCATTTCGCGGTCGGCCTTCGGGATGCGCAGCCTCCGCGGCGTGGTGTCGGACCGGGTGACGATCGATTTGAGAATCAGGTTGGCGCTCGACCATTGACGCCACACGTATCATGCGCGCGATGCAAGGCAATCTTCGCGCGAAACTCGGTTGGTGCATTTGTGCGCTGGCGCTGGTGCTGGCGGGCTGCGCGCCGCTTTCGATCCGGCGCATCGAGCGCGCCGACCACATCGTGGCGATGTCGGCGTACAGCCGGATCGATTGCGACCGGCCCGACCATTGCGCCGAGCCGTCGCCATTCATGCAACAGGCCGACACCGCGATCGCGGCATCCACCCCGGAGCATCCGCACAACACGGTCACCCTGCTCGACATCGGCCAGAACGCGCTGGCCGCGCGCATCAACCTGATCCGCGCAGCGCGCAAGTCCATCGATATCCAGACCTACATCTGGGCCAAGGACGACGCCGGCATGCTGGTGCTGGACGAACTGGTGAAGGCGGCGCGGCGCGGGGTGCAGGTGCGCATCCTCGCCGACCAGTTGGGATCGCTGAACGATCCGAAGCTGTTGTCGCGGCTGGCGCGCGCCAGCGACAACCTGCACATCAAGCTCTACAACCCGACCTTCGACAGCGCCCGCAGCAACTTCGTGGAATACACCGCGAGCGTGCTGTGCTGCTTTCGCAAATTCAACCAGCGCATGCACAACAAGCTGTTCCTGGTGGACGGCAAGGTCGGCATCGTGGGCGGCCGCAATTACGCGGACGACTATTACGACTGGGATTCGCAGATGGATTTCCTCGACCGCGACGTGATCGTCGCGGGACCCGCCGGACGCCAGATGACGAGGAGCTTCGAGATCTTCTGGAGCAGTCCGCGCGCGACGCCCATCACCCATCTGCGCGACGTGAACGCCGAAATCCTGCAGCATCCGTTCGATCCTTCGCCCTGGACGGAACCACGCTTCGCCGATCCGCAGCGCGTCGCCAAGGTGCGTAGCCAGGCCGAGGATCCCGAATGGCTTGCGACCCACCTGCTCGACCACAGCCTGAAGGTCGGGCTGGTCGACTACTTCTACGATCTGCCATCCAAGGACGAGGCGGTGCACGGTCCGCAGTCGCGCGAGCTTACCCACGACCTGATGAAGATGATCGCGGACGCCCAGCACCAGATCGTGTTGCAGACGCCCTATCTGGTGCTGACCCGGCCGGCCGGCAAGGTTTTCAGGGCGCTGCAGAAGAAACGGCCGCCGGTTCAGGTGATCGTGTCCACCGACTCGCTGGCCTCGACCGACGCGGTGGCCGTCTATGCGCTCTCATACAAACATCACAAGAAATTCCTGGTCGACTACGGCTTCCAGATCCACGAACTGATGCCGCATCCGGCCGACGAACCCACCATGCTGGCCGATTACGAGCGGCTGTCGGGGTTCGGGTCGGAAAAATCCTCGCCGCACCGCGGCGGGCGCGCGCCATTGATCCCCGGCACGCAGGGACCGCGTGTCAGCCTCCATGCCAAATCGCTGGTGGTCGATGGCCGTATCGCGATGGTCGGCTCGCACAATTTCGATCCGCGCTCGGCGCGCATCAACACCGAAGATGGCGTGATCATCGACGATCCGGCGTTTGCACAGCAGGTGCGCGCGGCCATTCTGCGCGATGCCGCGCCGCGCAATGCGTGGCTGGTCGCTCCCCGCGACCCCACCCCGATCATCGGCGACGTCAGCCAGGCGATCGGCGATGTGTCGCGCAGCCTGCCGATCTTCGACATCTGGCCATGGGGCTACGCCACCGATTACCAGTTGAAGCCCGGCTGCACCCCCACTCCTCCGAGCGACCCGAGTTTCCTGAAGTGCTGGCAGCCGGTGGGCGACTTCCCCGAAGTCAACCTTTCGCTGACCGCGATCATTGCGCGTTTCATCACCGCTTTCGGCGCCGGCATCCAGGGAATTTTGTAGGTAGTTTCCATCTGAATTCCCGTTCGTCCCCGGATCGAGTCCGGGGCAGGCTGTGAGCGTAGGCGCGTAGCGCCGAAGTCGAAGGATGGCGGCATGGCGCTTCGGCTTAGCTTTCCTGAGCGAAGTCGAAGGGCTCAGCGCGAACGGACAATCAGGATTTCAAACCGAGGCATTTCATCCACGCCGATTGACGCCATCAGGACCGCTCGGTAGGCTGGCGCATTCCATCAGGTTGAGGGCCGCGGCCATGTCACTCGAGATCAATCTCGAACTGAGCGATGACGATCTGGTCCACTTCAAGGACGCGCTGCGGCAGGCACAGGAAACCGCGCGCACACGCGACCCGGCGACGATCGTCGCCGACGCGCACAAGATCCTGGAGCAAACCCGCGACCAGCACCTGCCGTCCTTCATCCGCGAGCGCCTGGACGAAGTCGGCCCGATGATCGCCATGGCCGAAGACGTCGGCTTCGAATTGTCGGCGGACGAGCGCGAACGCGTGTACGCGTCCCTGCTCTACCTGGCCGATCCGGTGGACTTCATTCCCGACACCGTGCCCGTGCTCGGCTTCCTCGACGACGCGATCATGATCGATCTGTGCGTCGAGGAATTGCGGCACGAGCTCGAGGCGTACAGCGATTTCGCCGAATGGCGCGAAGAGGAAGCGCAGCGCCGCGGCGTCGATCCCTCCAAGCTCGGCGTGCAGCGCATGGAGTGGGCGGACGCGCGCCGGATCGAGATCATGCAGCGCATGCGCCGCCGCCGCAATGAGTCTTATGCCAGCGGCAACTGGAATCCGACGTTGTTCCGCGTGAGGTAGTTTTCGGACTTATCGTTCGAGAATCGCGACGACGCCCATCCCGCCCGCAGTGCAGATCGAGATCAACCCGCGCCCGGAACCTTTCTGCATCAGCAGTTTCGCGAGCGTCGCCACGATTCGTGCGCCGGTCGCCGCGAAGGGATGGCCCGTTGCGAGGCTCGATCCGTTGACATTGATCCTGGCGGGATCGATGGAGCCCAGCGGCGCGTCCAGGCCCAGCCGGTTCCTGCAGTAGTCGGCCGATTCCCACGCACGCAACTGGCAGAGCACCTGCGCCGCGAAGGCCTCGTGGATTTCGTAGAAATCGAAATCCTGGAGCGTCAGTCCCGCGCGCTTCAACATCCGCGGCACTGCAATGGTCGGCGCCATCAACAAACCCTCGCCGTGCACGTAATCGACGCCCGCGACTTCGGCGAAAGTGAGATACGCCAGCACCGGCAGGCCACGTTGATCCGCCCACGCTTCGCTCGCCAGCAGCACCGCGGCGGCGCCGTCCGATAGCGCGGAAGAATTGCCGGCCGTGAGCGTGCCCTTGCCGGACGTGCGGTCGAAAGCGGGTTTCAGTGACGCGAGCTTTTCCAGCGTGGTGTCGGCGCGCAGCAGGTTATCGCGCTTGACGCCGCGGAACGGGATCACCAGGTCTTCGAAGAAACCTGCGTCGTAGGCCATGGCAAGTTTGCGGTGGCTGCCCAGCGCCCACTGGTCCTGCTCGGCGCGGCCGATCTTCCATTCGCGCGCCATCTTTTCGCAATGCTGTCCCATCGAAAGGCCGGTGCGCGGTTCGACCACACCGGGAACCTGCGGCTTCAGCTCACGCCAACGGAAACCCCGCGTTGCGGCGCGCAGCTTCTGCCCGAATGTCCTGGCGCGGTTCAAGTCCAGCAGGCGCTGCTGCAGTCGATTGGAGTAGGTCAACGGCACCTGGCTGGTGGTATCGGAACCGCCGCCGATGCCGGCTTCGATCTGGCCGGTCGCGATCTTCTGCGCGACCAGAATCGCGTTGTCGAGGGAAGTCCCGCAAGCGCGCGCCGTGGTGAAGCCCGGCGTCGTCATCGCAAGTCCCGATGATTGCAGCGCCTCGCGGGCAAGATTCCAGTCGGCGGGATGCTTCATCACGGCGCCGAACGCGACCTCCCCGAGTTCCACGTCGTGCAGCGCGAACTTCTCGACCAACGCGCCGAGGACCTCCACGGCCATCCCGAAATTCCCGAGATCGGCATAGGCGGTGTCGCGCTTGCAGAACGGAATGCGCACGCCGCCCAGCACGGCGACGCGGCGGGTCGTGGGGATCATGATGGTCATTCCCTGGAAATCATGGCTCGTGCAAGGCTAACGCAATCGTCAGCAAGGCGTTTCGCGTGCTTGCCCCCTCACCCGCCAAGCGCTGCGCGCTCGTCTCCCTCTCCCCACGGGGGAGAGGGGTGGGGTGAGGGGGTGTTCTCGACACGATTGTCACGTTCCGGCACCGCAGGTCTCATTCGAATTCCTTGAACCCGCGCCGCCACATCCGGTACGGTTCTTCTTCCATCCCGAGCGAGCGATAGGTCTGCTGCGCACGCGCGTTGTCGCGCTCGACGTACAAGCGCAACCCGATCGCACCGGCCGCGCGCGCCCGGCGTTCGACTTCCGCATGCAGCGCGCGGAACACGCCGAGGCGACGCGCCCGCGGCACCACGTACACGCTCTGGAACCACCACCAGTCGCCGTTGCGCCAATCGCTCCATTCATAGGTGATCAACAGGCAGCCGACGGCCTCATCGCCGCGCTCCGCGACAAGATAGAACCCTCGCTTCGGATCATCGAACACCGCGCGCGTGCCGCGCGTCAGCACGTCGCGGTCCAGCGCCTTGTGTTCGGTCTCGTGCGCCATCGCGGCGTTGCATTCCACGAGAAATGGCACGTCTTCCGGTTTGGCGGTCCGAATGATGATGGACATGGGGATGCGGGATTCGGGACTGGGGACTATAGATGTGGGATGAAGGATTCTGGGGTAGGGAATGGGATTCGGGAGAAGAGAGACGGGAGACACGCTACCGCTTCTCTGGGTCGCCAGCCCCCCGCCCCCCGCCCCGGCTTTTCCGGGAACTCCCCAACTTCCGCGTCAATGTATTGCGACCCAGCCCCAGCGCTTTCGCCGCATGTTGCCGATGGCCGGCGTGCGCCGCCAGCGCGGCGTCCAGCAGTACCTTGTCGAATCGCGCGCGTGCGCGCGCGTGCAGGTGCTCTGTGCCGTCCGCGAGTTCCGCGTCCACCCAGACCCGCAATGCGGATTCCCACGGAATTTCCTGCCCGCCCAGTGCTGATGCTGCGCGTCCGCCGCTCATGGCGATGTCTTCGGGCCGTATGGTCGTGCCGGGCGCGATCACCGCAAGCCGGCGGCACAGATTTTCCAGTTGCCGGACGTTGCCTGGGAAATCCATTCTGGCCAGCGCATGCAAAGCCGCCTGGGTGAAATTCTTCTGCGGCAACTTCAGTTCGAGCGCCGCGCTCGCGAGGAACTGCTTCGCCAGCAACGGAATGTCAGTACGGCGTTCGCGCAGCGCCGGCAGATGGATGCGTACCACGTCGAGGCGGTGCATCAGGTCGGCACGGAACTCGCCGCGCGCGACCTTGGCATCCAGATCCTGATGGGTGGCGGCCAGTATGCGCACGTCGGAGCGAATCAGTTCGCGCCCCCCGACACGGTAGAACTCGCCGCCTGCCAGTACGCGCAGCAGGCGCGTCTGCAGAGCCAGCGGCATGTCGCCGATTTCGTCGAGGAACAGCGTGCCGCCTTCGGCCTGCTCGAAGCGGCCGGCAATCCGTCTTTGCGCGCCGGTGAACGCGCCCGCCTCGTGGCCGAACAGTTCCGATTCCAGCAGTTCGGCCGGGATGGCCGCCGTATTGAGCGCCACGAAGGGTCGGGCGCGGCGCGCGCTTTCCTCGTGCAGCGCGCGCGCCACCAGTTCCTTGCCGGTCCCGGTTTCGCCGGTGATCAGGACATTGAGGTCGCTTGCGGCCACGCGGCCGATCAGGCGGAACACCGCGCGCATCGGAGCGCTTTCGCCGAGCAGCACATGCCTCGACGGCACGTCGCGTGTCGCCGCGCCGGATGTTGCGGACTCGCTCAACACACGTTGCACGGCGGCGCGTGCCTGCAGGAGGTCGAACGGCTTGGGCAGGTAATCCGCTGCGCCTTCGCGATACGCCGCGGCCGTGGTCGCGACGTCGGTGTACGCGCTCATCACGATGACCGGCAGGGCGGGACGGGCAGCCTTGAATTCGCGCAGCAGTGCCAGGCCGTCCGCTCCGGGAAGCCGGACATCGCAAATCACGAGGTGCGGTGACGCGCGCTGCAGCGCCCGTTGCGCATCTTCGGCATTGGCAAATTCGGTGATCACGTGTCCCGCGTCACGCAACGCCGTCGCCAGGACGAAGCGCACCGCGCGGTCGTCGTCGACGATCCAGATGTCGCTCATTCGCGTTCTCCCGTGCGCGGATGCCGTGGCAACAGCAGTACGAAGCGCGAACCTTCCGCGCACGGCTGATACGTCAATTCGCCGCCGTGCTCGCGCGCGATCTCACGCGCCAATGCCAGCCCCAGGCCCGTTCCGTCCGGGCGCCCCGACACCATCGGTTCGAACAAGGCCGTGACGAGCCCATCGGGTACGCCATCGCCATTGTCTTCGACTTCGACGCGCAGCGCCGGTACGCGCTGGCCCTCTGCGCCGCGCCAACCTGCTTCCGCGCGGCTGCGCAGCACGATCCGCTGCGCGTGGGCCTCGACCGCGTTGCGCGCGAGGTTCAACAAGGCTTGCAGCAGCCGATCGGGATCGCCTTGCCAGGCCGGCAGGCTCGGATCGTAATCGCGCACGACGGTGACGTCGGGGCGCTCGGCCGCGAGTAATTCCGCGATCCGCTCGAGTACCGCGTGCACGTTGACGGCGCGCGTTACCGTCGCGTGGCGTGCGCCCAGCAGGCGCTCAGCCAGTGTCGCCAGCCGTGCCGATTCGTCGCGGACCAAAGAGGCGAGTTCGCGTTGCCGGACATCGGCCGAGCCCTGCTCCAGCAGTTGCGCCGCGCCCGAGATCGCGGCGAGCGGATTGCGAATCTCGTGCGCGAAGCCACGCAACGATCGCGACGTCCGTGCGGCACCCTCCGACGGTGCCGATGGGTGCGCCTCGACCAGCACGCCATCTGCGATTGGCGTCAGGGTGAAATCAAGTTGCGCTTCCTGGCCGGGTGCCGCGCACACGGCCACGTTTCGCAACGCGCAGGCGCGGCCTTCAACGTGGGCCAGCATCGCGAGACGGTGCAGGCGCGCACCATTCGGCGTCAGCGCCGCCAGGGTATGTGCCTCAAGGCGGGATCGGCCAAATCCGGTGAGCTCGGCAAACGCGGGATTGATGCGGGTGATCCCGAGGGCGGCATCGAGCCGTGCCACCCCCGTTGCGAGCTGGTCGACGATCGCCAAGTCCTGATTGGTGCGCATCATTGCACCAATTTAGTGCGAGATGCTCGAACCCGCAATCAACGCGCGACGCGGAAGGTGAGGTTGAACCGGAGCGGTCCAGTCAACGGATGCTCGCCGACCTTGATGGGCAGCACGCCGTGATAACGCATGCGGGACTCGCCGCCCCAGACGACGACGTCGCCGTGCACGAGCGGCAAGCGCCGCTGCAGATCCTTCCGCGCCAAGCCGCCGAACAGGAACATTGCAGGGACGCCCAGCGATACCGACACGATCGGCGCGCGGCGATCGCGCTCGTCTTGATCCCGGTGCAAGGTCAATCGCGTGTCGGGTTCGTAACGATTGATCAGGCAGACGTCGGGCGCGTAGTCGTCGAATCCCGCCGTGCGCGCCGCGTCGCGTGCGAGCCTGACAAACACTTCCGGCATCGCCGGCCATGGTTTGCCGGTTTCCGGATCGACTTCGGTGTAGCGGTAACCGCGGCGATCGCTGAACCAGCCCACCGCGCCGCAGTTGGTCATCGCCACCGACATGGTCTTGCCGCCGGGCGTGACCAAGTGCCGGAACGGCGATTGGAAGTCGATGACTTTGATCTCCGCCAGCAACTCGTCCGCGCAATCCAGTGCGAAGCCGCGCAGCACCCATGCGCCGGGCGCAATCATTTCGCGGGTACCCGCTGGCGATTCCTCGTCAAACATGGGCAGGGTGGTAGCATGCATCGGCGGATTCGGAGTTGCTGAGCGACAGAGACTTGGATTGCTATTGTCTGCGGAAGTGCTCCAGTCCGTCGCTACTGGGCTGCTTTCGGAAGATGTTTAGGGGAGGCACATCTCGCACGGACATGGCCCAAACCGGGACAGACCGACGGGCCAGCGCCATAAACAGGGGAACATCATGACAAGACTGTGGCCGCTTGCGATCATCCTCGTTGCCTCGATCTTGCAAGGGTGCAACGGATTGCCGACCAAAGTGGACTCCAGATTAGCATCCCTTCACCTTTTCGAACCTGGTGGCCAGCCACGGTTTACCGCCGAGTTGGCGTGTGCCGGCCTGACTTCTACCGATGACGTGCAATGCTTGACGGTTGAAAACGCATTCTCCGCCTGGGCCGCGAAACGGCATATAACGCTGCGTGAAATCGACAAGAACGACCCTGCATTTCAGGCAGGCGACGCCACCACTCTGGTTCGGGCCGCTCATTCCGACGAGCCTTATCTCCTCCTGATTCGCTTCGAGCCGTTGGTCGAGCCGAGCTTCCGGGAAACGGGCAACGGTGTGCCGATGTACGGCAGCAGTGGCCATGCCGGCTCGATCGGCTACAGGGCCTGGATCCGGATTTTTTCCACGGCGACCGGAACCCTCGTCGCCGAATCGTCGCCACATCGCCAGCGCTCGATGCCGGACCACGTCGATATCACCCCTGCGTTCAAGGCAGAGGTCCACGAGGTGATCCGCAGCATCGACCCAGCGTACCCGGATTGACCGGATCGAACCGCTCAAAACGACAATTGCCAGTAACCGACGTCGATCCAGCGGCCGAACTTGAATCCATTTTCGCGAAAGTGCGCCACCTGGGTGAAGCCGAATTTTTCGTGCAACGCTACGCTGGCAGGATTCGGCAACGCGAGGCCGCCGATCACGCAATGGATGTTCCACGCGCGCAGGCTCTCCATCAGGGTCCCGTACAACGCAGAACCGAATCCACGGCCGATGTGCGCAGGCGCGAGATAGATCGACGTCTCCACGGTGAACCGGTAACCGATGCGCGTTTTCCACGCTGCGGCATAGGCGTAGCCCGCGATCGTGCCGTCGTGCTCGAGCACCAGCCACGGCAACTTTTCTAGCACGGCGGCCATGCGCGACTGCATTTCGGTGGTCGCAACGGGTCGTTCCTCGAACGTCACGATGGTGTCGGTGACGTAATGGTTGTAGATCGCGCAGATCGCGCTGGCATCCGCGGTTGTCGCGGTACGGATCATGCCGAACCCCACCCTCCGCTTCGGTTCGCGCTGCGCGCGCGTTCGCTTCGCTCCGCCTCTCCCGCAGGGAGAGGGGTTCAAGAGCACGTCAGATCGAGTAATACATCTGGTACTCGAGCGGATGCGTCGAGGCGCGGTACGCGGTGACTTCCTTCATCTTCACGCCGATGTACGCGTCGATGAAATCGTCGCCCATCACGCCGCCTGCCTTCAGGAAGTCGCGGTCGCGGTCCAGCGCTTCCAGCGCGGTATCGAGCGACGCGCATACCTGCGGGATGTTGCGTTCTTCTTCGGGCGGCAGGTCGTACAGATCCTTGTCCATCGGCGCACCGGGATCGGTCTTGTTCAGGATGCCGTCGAGGCCGGCCATCATCAATGCGGTGAAGGTGAGGTAGCCCGAGTTCATCGGATCGGGGAAGCGTACCTCGATGCGGCGACCTTTCGGATTGCTCACGTACGGAATGCGGCACGACGCGGAACGGTTGCGCGCGGAATACGCCAGCATCACCGGCGCCTCGAAGCCCGGCACCAGGCGTTTGTAGGAATTGGTCGTCGAGTTGGAAAACGCGTTGATCGCGCGCGCGTGCTTGAAGATGCCGCCGATGTACCACAGCGCGAGCTGCGACAGTCCGCCGTACAACTCGCCGGCGAAAAGGTTCTTGCCGTCCTTCGCGAGCGACTGGTGCACGTGCATGCCGGAACCGTTGTCGCCCACCACGGGTTTCGCCATGAAAGTGGCGGTCTTGCCGTTCGCGTGCGCGACGTTGCGGATCACGTACTTCAGCGTCTGCAGGTCGTCGGCCTTGTGCAGCAGCGTGTTGAACTTCACTCCGATTTCGCACTGGCCGGCGTTCGCGACTTCGTGGTGGTGTACTTCGACCACTTGCCCCAGCGACTCCAGCACGTGGCACATCTCCGCGCGCAGGTCGTGCAGCGAATCGACCGGCGGCACCGGGAAATAGCCGCCTTTCACGCCGGGGCGATGGCCGTGGTTGCCTTCCTCGTACTTGTAACGCGAGGCCCATGCGGCTTCCCCGGATTCGATTTCGTAGAACACGCGCCCCATGTCGTTCTGCCAGCGCACGGAATCGAAGATGAAGAACTCGGGTTCCGGCCCGAAAAAGGCGGTATCGGCCACGCCGGTCGACTTGAGATAGGCCTCGGCGCGCCGCGCGATCGAGCGCGGGTCGCGCGAGTATGCCTGCATCGTGGAAGGTTCCAGCACGTCGCACGTGATGTTCATCTGCTTGTGCGCGGCGAATGGATCGACGAATGCCGTCTCGGCGTCGGGCATCAGGATCATGTCCGACTCGTTGATGCCCTTCCAGCCCGTGATCGACGAACCGTCGAACATCTTGCCGTCCTCGAAGGTGTCGGCATCGACCGCATGCGCAGGGAAGCTGACGTGATGCTCGACGCCGCGCATGTCGGCGAAGCGCAGGTCGATGAATTCGATGCTTTCGTTCTTGATGGTGTCGAGGACTTTTTCGGCGGTCATGGCGGGCTCGGAGTGGGTGGATGGTCGAAAAGTGCAAGTAACGTGCCAGTTACGGTCACCTTACGATTCAATGATTTGCAGGGATGCTGAGGTGTATTCGCACTATTTTGGTTCAACAGCCGCACCGCTTTGGTCACGCTCAACCCAGCTTCGCGCCCAGCGGCACAGGCTTGTCGGGCACGCACAAGGCGACATCGCCATTCGAATCGTAGAAGCCCGTGACCAGGCATTCGGACATCAAGGGACCGATCTGTTTCTTCGGAAAGTTGACTACGCCCACCACCAGCTTGCCGATCAACTCTTCCGGCTCGTACAACGCGGTGATCTGCGCGCTGGATTTCCTGACGCCGATGTCGGCACCGAAATCGACCTGCAACACGTAAGCGGGCTTGCGCGCTTCGGCGAACACCCGCGCGTCGACGATGCGGCCCACCCGCAGTTCGACGCGGGCGAAGTCGTTCCATCCGATCGTTTCCATGCAACACCTCCGGAGCCTGCATACTATCCCGCAACCTGAGGAGGGCGCACATGCGGGCGACGGCGTCGAACAGCGCAACCTGGCTCGGCGAATGGCCGCTGCCGGTCGCGTTGGCGATCCTGATTGCCGGCTGGTTGTCGAAGCATGCATTTGCCGCGAACGGCGCGGGCAATAGCGCGGTCGCCATCGCCTTTGCGGGATTCTTCATCGGCGCGTTGCTGGCCGCGATCCTGGCGACGCGTCATGCCGAGCATCTGGCCGAGCGCTTCGGCGAGCCCTACGGAACTTTGATGCTGACCCTGTCGGCGATTTCCCTCGAAATCGCGACAGTCGTGACCGTGATGCTGCACAACGCCGACAATCCGGCGTTCGGGCGCGACACCATGTTTTCGGTGGTGATGATCGTGTTGAACGGCATCATCGGAACCGCACTGCTGGTGGGCGGCCTGCGCCATCACGAGCAGACCTACAACCTGCGCGGCGCGAAGGCCTTTCTCAGCCTGCTGATCCCGCTCGCGACGCTGGCGCTGATCTGGCCCGACTTCACCGTGACCACCGGCGAGGGCACTTTGTCGCTGGTGCAGAAGCTGTTCCTTCTCGTGATGTCGCTGCTGCTGTACGCGGCGTTCATGGTGATCCAGACGCGCACCCACACCAGTTTTTTCATTGCCGAGGGCGAAGCAATGGAACAGGTGCCGGCGCATCCGGAGTCCTCGCACCATTGGGCGTTCCATGCCGTGCTGCTGGTCGTGTACCTGGTGCTGGTGGTGCTGCTCGCGAAGCTTTTCGCATTGCCGCTGGAAACCGGCGTCACCCGGCTCGGGATGCCCGTCGCGCTGGCGGGTTTCGCGGTGGCCATCCTGGTGCTCGCGCCGGAAGGCATCGCCGCGATACGCGCAGCGCGCTTCAACCAGATGCAGCGCGCGATGAATATCGGCCTGGGCACCGCGTTGTCGACCATCGCGCTGACCGTGCCGGCGGTGCTGCTGATCGACCTGTTCCTCGGGCGTACCGCGGTGCTCGGCCTTTCCGCCGCCAACATGATGATGCTGGTGCTGACTTTCGGGGTTTCGATCCTGACACTGGGCAGCGGACGTACCAACGCGATGCAGGGCTTGGTGCACCTGTTGCTGTTTTTCGCGTATATCGTGCTGCTCTTCTCGCCGTGAAATTCGGCGCCCGCAGCGCGTGGAGTTCCCGATGCTGACCTTGTGGCTGAAAGCGTTCCACATCATCGGCGTGGTCACCTGGTTCGCCGGCCTGTTCTACCTGCCGCGGCTGTTCGTGTATCACGCGGAAGCAACGGAACCCGCGATTCGTGATCGCCTCAAGATCATGGAACGCCGCCTGCTGGTAATGACCGATATCGGCGCTGCGCTCGCGATCGCGTTCGGTATCGCGACGCTGGCAACCGAGTCGTTCTACGTGCACGCCGGCTGGCTGCAGGTGAAGCTAGCGCTGGTGCTGCTGCTGGTGATTTATCACGCCGTGCTGGTGAGGCTCACCCGTGATTTCGCACACGATCGCTGCGCCTGGACATCGCGCGCCTTGCGCTGGTTCAACGAGGCGCCAAGCGTGTTGTTGCTCGCGATCGTGATCCTGGCGGTGGTCAAGCCGTTTTAGGAGCAGGGAAAAGAGCGGGGAGCGGGGAGCGCGCGGTCACACTCGCTTTTCCCGCCTGCTTCCTCGTCCTACTCCCTACTCCCCTTGCGCGCTCCGACACACTTCCGCCGTGCCGGCTTGGTATAGTGCGCCCGACGCGGGGGAGTCACATCGATGGCATCGCAATTGTCCCAGCAGAATCCGGGCCAGGAGCTGCAGGCGGCTTTCCGCCGCCACCTGCCGCAGCGGCTGCGGACGTTGCTGCGGCGTGCACGCGCGCAGTGCCGCACGGGCTGGGATTGCAACGTATTGCGGGCTTTGCACGACGAGATCGCGATCCTGGCAGGCGCCTGCGGCCGTTACGGCATGCTGGACACGGGCGAGCGCCTGCTGGCACTGGAATCGGCGCTTGCGGCTCCCCTCGCCGCGCATGGCATCCCCGATGATGCCGCCAACGCAGAGATCGACGCGTTGCTGGACAGTCTGCGCCCGCACCTGCAGCGGGTTTCGTCGGCTTCGGCGTTGCCGGGCTGGATTCGCGATACTGCGCCCATCGCAGCGAGGGACCCGTTCCCGCGTTGCGAAGTCCCGCCCGACAAGTACTGGCTGCGGCTCGGCATTGCGGATGTACAAGATCCCGGGGCTCCGGCCGGTGCAAACGACAATGCGACTTTGCTGCCGGAGTTGCCGGCGCTGCCGGAACCAACGCGCGGGCCAAGGGTGCGGATCGTCAACGACGACGTGCCGGAGGTAAACGAACTGCTGCTGCGCCTCGAGCAGCAGGGCTGCAACGTGGCGCTGGTGGATGGTCTCGACGCCCTGCTCGAAATGCTGCGCAGTGCGCCACCCGAACTCGCGGTCATCGTTGCGGATGCGCGTACCCCGCTGGACCGGGTTGCTGCGGCGCTGCGTGACGCCCGCCGCGATCCCGCCAATCGTGTGCGCCTGCTGGTGCTGCTGCGCGAACCCGAAGTGGAACTGCGATTGCGCGCGCTGCGGGCGGGCGCGGATCGCTGCGTCGCGCTCCCGGCGGATGCGGAAGAAACCGTGAGCGCCGCGCTCGAACTCGCGAGTGTCGATCAGGAAAGCGCCTACCGCATCCTGATCGTGGATGACGACGCGCCGCAGGCGCTGTTCGCGCAGGCGATCCTCCGCCGCGCCGGGATGGAGACCCGGATCCTGGAGCAGTCGCTGGCGGTCCTGGAGGAGCTGGATCGTTTCCGGCCCGACCTGTTGCTGCTCGACCTCAACATGCCCGACTGCGATGGTTTCGAGTTGACCGCGCTGATCCGCGAACGCGAAGGCTACGTCAATACGCCCATCGTGTTTCTGTCGGGCGATCAGGACGAGGAGCGCCAGTTCGCCGCGCTGGACGCGGGCGGCGACGACTTCCTGGTCAAGCCGATCCGGCCGACACACCTGGTCGCGGCGGTGACCAATCGGGTACGCAGGGCGCGCATGGCCGCATCGCACCTGCGGCGCAGGCGTCGCCGCGACAACGGCGGCGGACTGCACGAACGCGCGGAACTGCTGGACACTGTGTCCGAGCATCTCGCCGCCAGCGGCGGGCGTGCGATACGCGGCGGATTGCTGGCCGTGGAGGTGCGCGACGTCGCCGCGTTGCGCAATCAGCTCGGGTTGGTGTCGTTCGACGCGTTGCTCACGCAGGTCGGCGCGTTCGTGATCGGCCATGCACGCGACGGCAGCATCACCGCACGCCATGGCGAGGCGGGCTACCTGATCTTCACGCCCGCCCGCGCCGAGCCCGAACTCGTGGCGATGGCGGACGAGCTGCTGGACGCCGCCCGCGATACCCGCTTCGGCGCACAGGCTTCGGCCCTCCGGCTGGCCTGCGCGGTGTGCGCGTTCGACGCCTCGATCACCGAAACCGCGCAGGCGCTGGCGGCGATCGAGAGGACCTTGGCTGCCGCGCGTGAACAGCCGGATCGGGCCGCGGTGCACTCGCGGCTCGCGCCGGAGCCGGACGCGGTAGCCCGGCGGATCTCGTCAGCGCTTGCCGCCGACGCATTCGGTCTGGCGTTCCAGCCGATCATTCCCATCCACGGTGCGGCCGAACCGCACTATCAGGCCCTGCTGCGCCTGCACACCGAGGAGCGCGATTACGTGGCCGCGGAGCTGGTGCCAGCCGCGGTCCGCATCGGCTCGATTGCCGCGATCGACGCGTGGGTGGTCCAGCGTTGCATAGCCGTTCTCGCCGATCGCGCCCGCGATGGCGAAGCGGTGCGCCTGTTCGCGAGCCAGTCGCTGCAGGGTTGGAATGACATCGAGCGCCCGGCGCTCCTGCAGGCCGCGCTGTCGGCCGCTGGCGTGCAGGCGGGATCGCTGGTTCTCGAATTCCGCGCCGAGGAAGTACGCAACAACCTGCGTGCCTTGATCGGCCTGGTTCCGGAATTGCGGCAGGCGAAGGTGGGATTGTCATTGGCCGGGGTCGACGCGGAGGTGATCGGCGCGGGCTGGACCGGGCGCCTGCCGCTGGACTACATGAAGGTGGATCCGGGCCTCGACGACGCGGCGCTCGACAGCGTCGTGCGTACCGCACTTGCGCGTGGTGCGCGCGTCGTGGCGCCATGCGTGGAAACACTGGCCGAGGTCGAGCGTTTGCGCGCGGCCGGCATCGACCTGTTGCAAGGCAACTATTTCCGGGCCCCCGCGGCCGAATTGTGCGAAGCGCTTCCAAGGGCGGGGACTTGAGCGTGGCAACGCGGCAGCCCGGTTTCGTGGCCACGTGGCCTCGATGGGTGGCCAGTCTCGCGCTGGTCGTGACCGGCGCTCTCGCTGCATTCTGGGTGGCGGCCCCTTACGTGTTCGCGCTGGGGCTGCTGTTGGTGATCGCGCTGTTGTGCCTGTGGCTGATGCGCGCGACGCAGCCTGAAGAGGACACCACGCGTTTCGCATCGGCGCCGCAGGTCCCCGATCCCGTCGATGTCGCGATGCGGACCCGCCTCGCTTCGGCGCAAGCGGAGCTGTCTTCGCTGCGCGGGGTACAACGCGAATTGCTGGCGGCCAAGCAGGCCGCGGAAGCCGCGATGCTGGCCAAGAGCGAATTCCTGGCCAGCATGAGCCACGAAATCCGCACGCCCTTGAACGGCATCCTGCCGTTGCTCGATATCGTGCTCGGTACGGACCTCACGCCGGCCCAGCGCGAATACCTCGTGACCGCGAACGCGTCGGCGAAGGAGCTGCTGCGCATCGTCGACGACATCCTCGACTACTCGAAAGCCGAAGCAGGCAAGCTGGATCTGGAATCGGTCAGCATCAATGTCCGCGAACTGGTGGACAGCGTGAAGCGGCTGCTGGAAAAACCCGCCGAGGCCAAGGGGCTCGCCATGCGTGCGGTGGTCGACGCGGACGTGCGTCCGGTGGTGCGTGGCGACCCGATGCGGGTGCGCCAGATCCTCACCAATCTGATGAGCAACGCGATCAAGTTCACCCAGCGCGGCGGCGTGTCGGTGCGCGTCAGCAAGCGCAGCGACACCGCCACGCAACACGAACTGTTGTTCGCGGTGCGCGACACCGGCATCGGCCTGGCTGCCGATGCGGCGGCGCGTTTGTTCCAGCCGTTCACGCAGGCGGACGCGACCGTCACCCGCCGTTACGGCGGCACGGGTCTCGGCCTCACGATCTGCAAGAAGCTGGTCGACCTGATGGGTGGCCGCATCGGCGTGCGCTCCGAACCCGGTCGTGGTTCGGTGTTCTGGTTCACCGTGCCGTTCGAAAAAGCGCCCGGCGACATCACGATGCCACAGAAGCGACTGGCCGGTTCACGTGTCCTGCTCGCCGCGAGTCCGCAGCGCGCCCAAGCCATCACTCCCGTGCTCGCGACGCTGGAACTCGATACCACCCACGTTCCCGATGCCGCGGCCGCCTTGTCGCGCGTGCGTCAGGCCGCGCCGCTCGGCGATTCCTTCAGCTACGATCTGTTGCTGATCGATGCCAACAGCGTGAGCGGCGACGTCTCCGGTCTGCTGCAGGGCATCCTGCGTGATCGTCAACTCGACAAGCTGCACGTACTGGCGCTGGGGCTCGCCAACGCGCCTGACCCGCGGGTCCAAATTGCCAGCAGCCGGGTCGACGATGCCGGCTTGCGGCAGGGCGTTCGCCGCGCGTTCGGAATAGCGCCACAGGCGCGTGTGCAGCCTGTGTTGAGTGTACCCGCGCTGCCCGCCGTCGGCGGCGACGTCACGCAACCATTGACCGGCAAGGTCCTGCTGGTCGAAGACCATCCGGTCAACCAGAAGGTCGCACAGAAACTCCTGGAACGCCTCGGTTTGACCGTGGACGTCGCGGAAAACGGCGAGGTTGCGCTCGACCGCATCAACCATCACGCGTACGCGATGGTGCTGATGGACTGCCAGATGCCCGTGCTCGACGGATACAGCGCGACCCGGCGGCTGCGCGAAATCGAAAGCGACCGTGGCAAGCCGCGGCTGCCGGTCATCGCGATGACCGCACACGCAATGTCGGGCGACCGCGAACGCTGCCTGCAGGCCGGGATGGACGATTACCTGTCCAAGCCGCTCGATCGTCAGTTGCTGGGCGAGACCCTGGCGCGCTGGATGCAGCGTTCGCCGCAGACTGTCGAAGCAGGCGCGGCGGCTGAAGCCGCGCCCGATCTGTCTCCCTCCCCGGAAGCCGCCAAGCCCGCCATGAACATATCGCCGCCACCCGATACCCTGGATACCGCGACGCTGGTCGACCTGGAAGACATCATGGGTGACGAACTGGTCACGCTCGTCGATGCGTATTTGCGCGATGGCGAAACCCGCATGCAGAACCTGCGCGACGCGGCTGCACGCGGCGACAGCGTCGAAGTCGGCAAGCTCGCGCATTCGCTGAAATCATCCAGCGCCAACCTGGGTGCGATGCCGCTGTCCACGCGCGCGCGCCAGGTCGAGGAAGCGGCGCGCAACGGCACGCTCGCCAATCCCATCGACAGCGTCGCGGCGCTGGAAAAGTTGTACGCGAACGCGGCGGCGGCGCTCAAGGCGCGCTACAAGCGGCCTTAAGCCTTTGCTTTCCCTCTCCCTCCGGGAGAGGGTGCCCGAAGGGCGGGTGAGGGTCCGCACTCGCGTACGGGCTTGAATCCGACATTCCTGTCTTTTTCCGCGCCGTCCAACGGCGCGGACTACTTTCGTTTCGGCGAAAGTAGCCAAAGCAAGCCAAAGCCATGCGCCCGGCACGACGGTTTCGGCAACATCGTGTTGCCGAAACTGTCCTTGGTGCTCGCCGATCGCGCGCCGGCGCGAACTACTCGCCACATCCCTGTGGCTCGTCCTTCGCTGGTGCTCAGGGCCGCCTTCGGCGTTCAAATCGGCAATCCTGCCGATTCAGTCGGCCATCCATGGCCTCGGACATGCGCGCCTTGCTCGCGCGATCGGTTGCGCGCCGCGGCGTCGTGCAAGGGCGTGAGAAAGGCTCCGCTTCGACGGCGGCCATCCTTGGCCTGAACTCTCGACGTTCGCTCCCTACGGCTATTGCGTATAGCCCGTCCGCGCACGATCGTCACGCCTTGTGCCTGCGCCGCGGCAATTCGAAGTTGGCGAGCAACTCCTCGACCACGGAATGGCAGCCTTTGAAAGCGTTCCATACCGATCGGCACCACGCATCGATCATTCGGTCACGATCGACTCCGGGCGTTGCCGCAAGAACGTCTGCGACCGTCACGTCGCCCCGATGTTCTGGAAGTGGAAACACCGGGCATGGCCGTTTTACCTTGGCTATGGCCTGATGCGCCCGCTGGACTTCTTTCCCGTTGTAGTGACGCTCGATGTGCAAGTACAGACCCACCAATGCAAATGTGAGTCGAATCGGTTTGTCGGAAGCCGAAGCGTGCTGGGCTGCGAAAGCATCTACCACGTACTGATGGATGAAATCAGGACTCGGGTGCGCCAGCGTGTAATAGGCAAGCTCGTGATATTGCTCCTCCGGATTTGTTGAAGCTGCCATCAAGAGAGCGTCTAACTGCGAATATGCGTCTGCAGATAGCGCTCCAAACCCACCTGCTCGATCAGGCCGAGCTGGGTTTTCAGCCAGTCGATGTGGTCTTCTTCCGCGTGCAGGATGTCGGTGAAGAGTTGGCGGCTGACGTAATCGCCGGTCGATTCAGAATGCGCGATCGCCGGTTTCAGGTCGCCTAGCGCAGCGCGCTCGAGCTTCAGATCGCACTCGATGGCTTCCTTCGGGCTCTGCGCGATCAGCAGCTTGTTGAGCTTTTGCAGGTTCGGCAGACCTTCCAGGAACAGGATGCGCTCGATCAGCCGATCGGCGTGCTTCATTTCGTCGATGGATTCGGCGCGCTCGTGTTCGGCCAGTCCCTTGTAGCCCCAGTTCTCGTACATCCGGTAATGCAGGAAGTACTGGTTGATCGCGGTCAGCTCATTGCACAACACGCGGTTCAGGAATTCGACGACCTTGGCATCGCCTTGCATGACGGAAACCTTCGAGCAAAGCGCACGGTGCGCACGCGGCAACCGCGACTATACCGCGGAGCCGCCGACCAGACGCCAGCTTCTTGCTCCCTTGCGTCAAGAGGCAGTCGACTCTTTGCCGCGCGAAGAGGCGCGGAGATCGTGGGGTATGCCTGAAGACGTGCAGCCGTCGTGGCGAAATACCGCGTTCTCGCCGGACGCGAGAAGCCCCTGATCCTTAGGCCGCAACGGGCAGGGCGGGGGCGCGGCGCTCGGATTCCAGGGTGGCGTCCACGAGTTCGCGCGCTTCGGTTTCGCAGCAACCGCAGGACGTGGTGCAACCGGTGCACGTCTGGACATCTTCGAACGTGCGTGCGCCACGCGCCACGGCGCGGCGGATGTCCTGATCGGAAACGGCTTGGCAGACGCAGACGTACATGGCGGACTTTCGAGGATCGACAACTTGACACACGTCATTGAAACGCGAATGCGAATGATTGTCAAGTAGTTCCAGTCGCCGCGGACGAGTGCTGGCCGAAATGGCTGCTCTTGCCAGGTCGGGCAACGGACTTTGTCAGAGAGGGCGGCGTTGGCCGCTCTGGCCACGTCCAACGCAGAACGGGTAAAGCGTGGCGCGACGTCGATGGCAGCCAGGGCGTTCGCAGTCGGCTAGGCCGTCGCGCGCCCCCCGTCGCCCGTCCCGGGCATGCCGATTTCGATCGAGCAGGCGGCTTCGACCAGCGGCGCGAAATAGCGCAGCGCGCGCCGGTAGACCTCGCGTTTGAAGTCGACCACGTGTTCGGCGGGGTACCAGAAGTCCACCCAGCGCCATACGTCGAATTCCGGCGTGGCGTGGCTGTCCAGCCTGAATGCCGCATCATCGCCCAGCATCCGCAGCAGGAACCAGACCTGCTTCTGGCCGATGCACGTTGGGCGTTGGCCGCGGCGCACGTAACGCCGCGGCAAACGATAGCGGAGCCAGCCGTGCGTCGATCCCAGGATCTCGACCTGGTCGCCCCGCAGGCCGGTTTCTTCCTCCAACTCGCGGTACATTGCCTCGTCGGGAGTCTCGTCCGAGTTCATGCCGCCCTGCGGGAACTGCCAGCCGTCGCGTTGCACCCGGCGCGCCCAGAAGACCTGGCCGTGCGCGTTCAGCAACACGATGCCCACGTTCAGCCGGTAGCCGTCCACGTCGATCATGAACCTGATTCAAGCACAGCCCGTGAACGGGAGGCAAGCCTGCGCGGTCACAGGAGATTACCCGCGCAACGGCCGTACGTCGGCTGTACGGCCGCTGCCGGGTTGCGTGCGGTGCATGGGCTGGTTATAAGCGACGGATTCGTTCGGCGGATTGCATGGCTTCCACGATCTTCCACCACTGGGTCGATCAATTGAACGCGCTGCCGGGTTCCCGACGGCGCTGGATTCTGGGCGGCTTGGCGGCCATTGCCGTGGCGGTGGCCTTCGGCCTGGGCGCCCTGTTCGGGCGCGGTGTCGGCTTTCCGAATGGACTCGAAGCACGGGTGCACAGGTTGGCCACCCGCAACGCCGCGCTGGAAAGCGAGAACCAGAGCCTCAAGGCGCAGCAGCAGACCGCCAGCACGACCGTGGCGGCGCTGAAGCAGGCGATGGCCAGTCGCGACGCCGAGATGCAGACGCTGAGGCAGGAGCAGGCGTTCTATGCAAGATTGATCGGCATCGACGGCGACCGGTCCGGCCTCGGCGTACACAGCATCGTGCTGACGCCGGTCAAGGGCACCGACGCGTGGAACTTCACGATCACGCTGGTCAACACGGCGGAAAACGCGGACGCGGCGCGCGGCAAGCTGACCGTCGCGGTCGAAGGCGTGAGCGAGGGCAAGCTGGCCACGCTGGATTGGGCGCATCTTTCGGGCGCCAGTGGCAAGGGCGGCATCCCGTTCGCGTTCAAGTTCTTCCAGCAATTGCAGGGTTCGCTGGCGCTCCCCAAGGGTTTCGTGCCCAACCGGATCGCGATCACGTTGCACCCGGACGGCGGTTCGGCCATCACCCGCAAACTGGATTGGGGCGACGCATTGGCGGGTCGCCACGGCATCACCATCACCACGCCTTGATCGGCGGATGTGGCGCCTCCATCATCGGAACACCGAGGTCTCGCACATGAATTCCGTTTCCACCGCCATTCCGGAACCCGCCCTGAAGATTTCCGCGGCTGCGCTCGGGCGCGTGCGCGAATTGATCCGCGAGGAAGGCAATCCCGCACTCAAGTTGCGCGTCTTCATCGAAGGCGGCGGCTGCTCGGGGTTCCAGTACGGCTTCAGTTTCGACGACAAGCAGGCGGAAGACGACTTCGTCCTCGACCGTGACGGCGTCGAACTGCTGGTCGATCCCCTGAGCATGCAGTACCTCGAAGGCGCGGAGGTCGATTACGTCGAGCAACTGTCCGGCGCGCAGTTCGTGGTCCACAATCCGAACGCAAAGACGACCTGCGGTTGCGGCAGTTCATTCACGGCGTGAGTTCCGCCGAACGCACGCGCCACAACGCCTTTGCCAACTCGCCGCTGGATCGTTGCGGCGAGCACCGTATCGATCCGGGCTGGCTCGCCGCGCAACGCCGCGCGCCGGATGGCCGATATCTCGCTTGCGACAGTGAAGGCCGCACACCCGTGTTTGAGGGACGCTTGTGCTGGCTGGACGCCGCGACTGTCGCGGCGGGCGCGCCGGTGAATTTTCTCGGGCAGCTCGATGATGTTCCCATTTTCGCGCTGCGCGAACCCGTTGCACCTTCGGCCTTTCCGTTTCCCGACGCCGCCTGGCTGGACCTGCGCTCGGCAGCGAGCGTGCTTCCGGGCGACGAAGCCGGTCTCGTCGCCTATGCGCGCGGTCTTGCGAACTGGCAGGACGCGACACGTTATTGCGGCTATTGCGGAGCGCCCTTGGCGCTGGCCGACGATGGCCACCGCGCGGCGTGTCCGGGTTGCGGACGCCTGCATTTCCCGCGCACCGATGCGGCGATCATCGTGATCGTCGAACACGGCGATGCCTGCCTGCTCGGACGACAAGCCGCCTGGCGCCCGCGCCAATACTCCACGCTCGCGGGTTTCGTCGAACCCGGCGAATCGCTGGCGGACGCGGTGCGTCGCGAGGTGCGCGAGGAGACCGGGATCGAGGTGATCGACTGCGATTTCCATTCTTCGCAGCCGTGGCCGTTTCCTGCCTCGCTGATGCTCGGCTTCACCGCGATCGCCGCCGGGCGCACGATCCACCTCGCGGATGGTGAACTGGAGGATGCGCGCTGGTTCACCGCGCGCGACATCGCCGACGGATTGCGCGATGGTTCGCTGCGGGTGTCGACGCCAATGTCCATTTCATACCGGCTGATCGAGCACTGGTTGCGCACGCGCGCGGGTGTAGAGCTATCGGAGTTGCCGCACGCGGAGTGAGCGTCCAATACAATCGCGCCGAAAGTTCGTTCGAATCAGGGGTTCAATGGCCATCGAACTCGTTGCCGCACTGATCGTGTTGCTGGTGTTGATCGTCTGGCCCGGCAACGTCGCGAACCTGCGCCAATTCGGCTGGTACCACCGCTGGCTAGCTGCGCTGGACTTCGCCGAGGGCGGCGGCCGGGTCGCGCTGGCGCTCGTCGTTCCGGTTGGCGTGTGCGCGGTCATCGCGCATTTCCTGCAAGGATGGGTGCTGGCGCTTGCGGCACTCGCGTTTGCGGTGCTGATCCTGTTCTATTCGTTCGGTCCACGCGAACTCGAAAGCGATTTCGACGCGGTGCTGAAGGCGGACGACACGGTCATGCGCGTGGTAGCCGCGCAGCACTTCCGCAGTGTTCCGGATGGCGCACCGCGCGCTTTCACCGCGCCGGAACTGGTCGAGGCTGCCGTGATGGCCTCGCTGCGCCGCCGCTTCGCGGTGCTGTTCTGGTTTTTCCTGCTCGGGCCCGCGGGGGCACTCGGGTACCGGCTGGCGTGGATCACGACCGACGCCGACGATCCGCGCACCCGCTCCGCCGCGCGGCGCTTCGCCAACGCACTCGACTGGATCCCCGCGCACCTGATGGTGCTCGCGATGGCGCTGGTTTCCAACTTCGACGCCGTCACCGGTACGTGGCGCGCGTGGCACGGGCAGCCGGGCCATTCAATGGAGAACCTCGACCCCGGGTTCCTCGCGGCCGTGGCGCGTTCAGGCGTCAATGCCGACATCGAGGCCGGCGATGGACCCTCGACCGACACCCGCGATCCGGTTATCGAACTCGCCGACGCACGGCGCCTGATGCTGCGCGTTTTGATCGTGTGGCTGGCGGTGGTGGCGCTGATCGTCTTGGCCGGCTGGCTCGCCTGAGACGCCGATTGCCATGCGAGCGGGGTTATCCGGCCGGCTCGATCAGGCGTTCCATTTCGGCCTTGAGGATCGCGCCGTGCTCGCGCAGCCAGTCACGCTGCGCCTGATAGCCTGGCATCACCTCGCCCACGCGCGCCCAGAAACGCGGCGCGTGACTGCGCACCTTGAGGTGACACATCTCGTGCACCAGCACGTAGCGCAGCGCGGCGGGCGGTGCCAGCGCGAGCGCGAGGTCCAGGGTGATGCGGTCGTGCGCGTCGAGGCTGCCCCACAGGCTTTTCAGCGACTTGATCCGCAGACCGGTCGGCGCGACGCCAAGCCGTTCGGTCGCGTGCGCCATCCAGCGCGACAGGTCGCGGCGCATGTGGGTCTCGAGGAACGCCGCGAGAAGATTGCGCGCGGCGGGCATCGCGGTGGTGAACGGGCGCGGTACATGCAGGCGCAATTCGCCGCCGCGGTCTTCGATGCGCGGATATTCGCTTTCGTGCCAGGTGAGTTCGACGCTTTCGCCGCGCAGCGGGATCAGGGTTGGCACGCCTGCACGAAGCGGCGGTGGACCGCGGCGCGGCACCCGCAACTCGGACAATTTGCGTTCGAGCCAGTCGCTGTTCTCGCGCAGGAATGCGTAGACTTGTGCGGGATGGGTGCCACGCGGGTAGGAAATGCGCGCGCCGTGCGGCGTAACCGACAGGCGCAGGCGACGCGCGCGCGGGTGCATCGCTTTCAGCACCTTGATGGTGCCACCCTTGCCCGTCGCAAGTTCCAGGAAATCGCCCGTCGTCGCCATGTCTGCCGCGGGTACACCCGCTAATCGTTCTTCGCGTCCGGGCGCTCCAGCCCGAACCACTTCTCCATACCCGCGAACAGCCGTTCCAGTTCCAGCGTCATCAGTGCGAAGCGCGCATCCAGTTCCGCTTCGGCCGAATCCCGCCCGTCGGCGTCGAGCGAATCTTGCACGACGTCGAGAAAACGCAACTTGCGGATCACCAGATCCTCGCCGAGCACGAAGCTGGCGCGATCCTCGAACTGCAAGCCGAGCTGAAACACCTGCTTGCCTTGCTTCAAATGCGCCCGAACCTCGGCGCTTTCAAGTTCCTGCTTGCGGCAGCGGATCACCGCGCCGCCCGCGGGGTCGCGCAGTTCGCATTCGTCGCCCAGTGCGATCCCCGACGGTAGCTTGCCTGAGCTGAGCCACAGTGTCATCAGGGCGCGCGGGGTTTCCGCAGCCGCCAAGGGCTGGGCCGGAAAACTGCCCAAGGCCTCGCGCAGGGCGGTCAAGGCAGTTTCGGCGGCCTTGCGGCTGGCCGTATCCAGTACCAGCCAGCCGTTTTTCGTTTCGACATAAGCGTTTAGCCGCGACGGCCGGACGAACGCCTGGGGCAGCAGGACGTCCAACACCTCGGCCTTGATGGCCCGGCGCTGGCGGCCGCCGACCGGCCGGCCGCGGCGTTCAGCTTCCTTGCGCAGGCGTTTGCCGAGTTCGGCGTTGACCACCGCAGCCGGCAACAGCTTTTCCTCGGTTCCCAGGGTCAACAAGGTAGCCTTCCCGACCGTGTGTGACAGGACCTCGGAATCCGGTCCGAACGGCGAAACGAAACCGCGCGTGACCGCTTCCAGCGGGCCGCAGGCGCGCAGGGCGTGAGCCGCCAGCGATGCGTCGAGATCCTTCAGCGACTTCGCGACGGAAGACGAAAATCGGAACAGGGTGAGGTTGCGGAAGAACATGCGACGAGCCGGAAATGGGGGTGGGTAGTGGGGGCGCAGGGACTTGGGTTCGGCGAAGCATGTGCATCGGGCTTGCACCCCCGCTACCCGTCCCCCGACCCCGCCTCATTCGAAAGCCAAGCATGAGCATCCAGCCGCGGCGTCCCACCGCGCGATCCCAGCGATGCAAAATCGAACAGCTCGCGATCGGCGAGTTGCGAGGACGCGACGTGCGTGAGCGCACGGAACATGATTTCGCTGCGGCCGGGGTGTTCGCGTTCCCAGGCGTCCAGCATCCGCCGTACCTGTTTGCGCTGCAGGGTTTCCTGCGAACCGCACAGGTTGCACGGGATGATCGGGAATGCGCGCGCGGCGGCATACTCGGTGATCTCGGCTTCGCGGCAATACGCCAGCGGGCGAACCACGACGTGCTTGCCGTCGTCGGAAAGCAGCTTGGGCGGCATCGCCTTCAGCGTGCCGCCGTAGAACAGGTTCAAGAAGAACGTCGCAAGGATATCGTCGCGATGGTGACCCAGCGCGATCTTGTTGAACCCCTCGCGTTCTGCGAACGCATAAAGCGCGCCACGCCGCAGCCGCGAGCACAGGCTGCACAGCGTCCTGCCTTCCGGCACCACGCGCGTCACCACGCTGTAGGTGTCCTGCTCGATCACGTGGAACGGCACGCCGCGCGCGCGACAGTAATCCGGGATCACGTGTTCGGGAAAGCCGGGCTGCTTCTGATCGAGGTTCACCGCGACCAATTCGAATTTGACGGGCGCCTTCGATTGCAACGACAACAGCAGATCGAGCAACGTCCAGGAATCCTTGCCACCCGAGAGGCACACCATCACCCGGTCGCCGGCCTCGATCAGGTTGTAGTCGGCGATCGCCCGTCCGACGGCGTGGCGCAGGCGTTTGGCCAGACGCACCGATTCGTGCGCCTGCTTGCGATCGTGGGTGGCGGGAGGGGGTGCGGCAGCTTGCATGGACCCGCCAGTGTAGCGGGCCCGATGGCGGCGCTACACTGCCGCCATGCAGTCCGACAACGACCCCGCCGTGCTGGCCCGACGCCTGACCGAGTTGCGCGAGGAACACCGCGACCTCGATGCGGCGATCGCGAAGCTGGCCGCCGACCCGGGTTGTGATCAGGTGCAATTGAGCCGGCTGAAAAAACGCAAACTGAAGCTCAAGGACATGATCGCGTACTTCGAGAACAAGCTCATACCGGATCTGGATGCATGAGAAGCAGGGGCGAGGGGCGGGGGAGCAGGGGCGAGAGAGGCGAAGCTGCGCTGCATGGAACGTTCGCCGTCGATCCCTTCCGTCGATGACGCTCGAACCCGTCACGCTGCAGGACCGGCACGTCGTGCTGGAACCGCTGACGCTCGATCACATCGCCGGGCTGGAACGCGCCGCGGCCGACGGCGAGCTGTGGAACCTGCGCGTCACCTACGTGCCGCCGCCCGGCGCGATGCACGCATACGTCGAAAAGGCGCTGGCGATGCAGGCGACAGGCGAAGCGCTGCCGTTTGCGGTGCGTGACCAGCGCGATGGCGCGGTCGTAGGTTCGACCCGCTACTACGATTTCAATCCGGAAGTGCCTCGGATACTGATCGGTTACACGTGGTACGCCGCGAGCAGACAGCGCACCCACGTCAACACCGCGTGCAAGCTGTTGCTGGCCGACCACGCATTCGACGCGCTCGGCTGCGCGGCGGTCGGCTGGGAAACCGACATCCTCAACACGCGCTCGCAGCAGGCGATCGAACGGCTGGGTGCGCACAGGGACGGCGTGCTGCGGCAACACAAGCGCCGCCATGACGGCACCATCCGCGACAGCGTCGAGTATTCGATCATCGCATCGGAATGGCAGGTCTTGCGCGCCAAGCTCGCGGCGAAGCTGAAACGCTGAGCCCGCGCCAAAACAGGCCATGGATGGCCGTCAACGAAGCGGAGCTCTTTCGGCGCCTTTGCACGACGCCGCGGCGCGCAGCCGATCGCGCGAGCAAGGCGCGCATGTTCGAGGCCATGGATGGCCGAGTTCGCGCCGGCGCGCGCTCGGCGAGCACCAAGGGCAGTTTCGGCAACACGATGTTGCCGAAACCGTCGTGCTCGGCGCAATGGTTTTGGCTACTTTTGCCGAAACAAAAGTAGCTCGCTCGCGCAGCGAGCGAAACCGCTCGTTGATTCAGTCGGCCGTCTCGCCGGCAACGACGTCCGGCGTGATCTTCAGGATCGACTGCCGCACCTCGCGCGCGAGGATCAGGCGCGCGTCGCGCGCCACGTCGTTCAGCACCGCGTCGAAATCCAGTTTGCCGTCAGCGTCGGGCCAGACGATGCGGCTCTCGCGCAGCTTCTGGATGAAACCGCGGAACAGGCTCTTGTCGAAAAATTCCGGCGCGCTCTGCTGGTACAGCAACGACAGGCGCTGCGCCGCGAGCTGGCAGAGGTTTTCGAGCTGCCCCGCCGTCAAGGTGTGCCGGCCATTCTTCACCAGCGCCGCGATCGCGATGTAGTAGCGTTCGAACGCCTGCAGCAGGCTTTGGGCCAGCAGCCGCAACTGGTAGGCATCGTCTTCGTGCCCCGCCGCGAGGTGAAGCAGCCGTCCCTCGCCGCCACCGAGCAGGCCGCGCGCGATCAGGAAATCGATCAGGGCATCGATGCGTGCGGCGAAGCCGTCGGCGTCCCACGGCAGGAACAACTCCGCCTGGATGAAGGGATACACCGCGCGGCCAAGGCGGGTCACCGTGGCGCGCGTGATGCGACGGTTGTTGATGAAGCAGCATGCGACCCACGCGCCGGCAGCGAACAAGTGCAGCACGTTGTTGCGGAAGTAGGACAGCAGCACCGCCTTTTCGCCCTCGACCGCCAGCACGTCGCCGAGCGGGTGCGCGATGCGGCGAATCCAGCCCATCTGTTCGGCGTAGGCGATGATGTCCGCGGGCGCCATCGGCGTGACCGTGGTGCGCGCTGCATACGGCAGTTCCGTCAGGATCGCCTTCATCAACTCGAGCTGCGCGAGCAAATCCGCTTCGGCGAGTGCGTGGCGCGGCGACGCCAGCAAGGCCAGCGCGATCAGGTTGATCGGATTCACGTCGGCGGCGCGGTTGGTGTTGATCTGGATCTGTTCGCCCAGCCGGTCCAGCACCCGGTTGAGCCATTCCGGCTTGCTGTCGGGGCTGTCGCCCGCCACGCGCCAATCGGGATTGGCCGCATCGAGCAGCGTGGTCAGTTCGATCGGTTCGCCGAAATTCAACGTCACCCGCCCGTAGTGCTGGCGCAGCGCCTTGCGTGCGCCGCGCAGCAGACCCCACCAGGATTCTTTTTCCTTTTTCTGCCCGGACAGCTCGCCGATGTAGGCGCGTCCTTCCATCAATTTTTCGTAACCGATGTAGACCGGCTGGAACAACACCGGGCGGCGCGGCGCGCGCAGATAGGCGCGCACCGTCATCGACAGCAGTCCGAAGCGCGGCGCGAGCAGGCGCCCGGTGCGCGAACGGGTGCCTTCGATGAAGTACTCGATCGGCACGCCGCGGTCCAGCAGTTGCGCCATGTATTCCTTGAAGATCACCGAATACAGCGCGTTGCCCTTGAAGCTGCGGCGCAGGAAGAACGCACCGCCGCGGCGCAGAAACGATCCCAGCACCGGCAGGTTGAGGTTCACGCCGGCCGCGATGTGCGGCACCACAACCCCGCTGCTGTAAAGCTGGAAAGACAGCAGCACGTAATCGGCATGGCTGCGGTGGCTCGGGACGTAGATCACCTCGTAGCCCGGCGCGATCGCGCGCAAGTTGTCGAAGTGGTGCATCGCGATGCCGTCGTACAGCTTGTTCCAGAAATTGGACAGCAGGAACGACATCGAGCGCACGAACGGCGGCGAATAATCCGCCGCGATCTCGTTCATCAGCTTCTGCGCCTGCAGCCACGCCTTCGCCTGCGAAATGTTTTCCTTGACCGCGGTCGCGGCGATCGCGGCGCGCACGCTCTCGGCATTCAGCACCGAGTCGACCACGGTGCGCCGGTGCGAGAGGTCGGGGCCGATCACCGCGGTGCGCACGCGCCGGAAATGCACCCTAAGCACCCGCGCCAGCTTGCGTTGCAGGTGCTCGATGCGTTCGTCAGCGGACTCTTCCCGCAGGTTGTCCAGCGAGATCGGTGGCGAGAAGCGCACGATGGTGTCGCGCCCGTTCAAAAGCAGCGCGAACAGGCGCCGCAGGTGGCCGACCATCGCCCAGTTTTCCGAGAACAGCACGCTGAACCAGCCGGATTGCCGGTTCGGCGCGCGGCCCACGTAGATCGCGACGGGCATGAGTTGGATGTTGCGGTCCGGTTCGGCCTCGAGCATCCGCAGCAATTGCCGGATCGCGCCCTGCGCAGCGTGGGTTCGGCCGCGCCGCTGCAGCCAGCCGCCGGTCCCGCGCATCGCGAACATCGCGCGCCGGCGGCGGCCCGTGCCGGGCATCCAGGCGAGCGGACTCGGCAGCCCGGCCTCGCGGCAGGCACGTTCGAGGATCAGGCTGTCCGAAAAACCGTTGCGCTCGATCACGTAGATCACCGGCGCACCCGGCGCGAGCAGCGCCACCGGTTCGGCCGGATCGCGCTTGATCTTGATCCACGATCCCAGCACCGCGCCCCACAGCGCGCGCCACCAGCCGGCGTGCACCAGCGTTTCGCGTGACAAGGTTTCGCTCATGACGCGTGCCATCGATGTGCCGTGTTCCGGAAGGGTTGCGAGGTGCGAAAGGGAATTCTCCCACATCGCCGTCAATTCCTTGTGCTCCGGGCAGCTGGAGGACGATGAAAACGCTGCGCCCGGCGATTGGCTGCGCGTGCTGCCGGAAAAATGCCGGCAACTCAATCGTGCGGGGCGCGCGATGATTCCGGCGCCGGGTGGACCGACGGAGCCGCGGGCGCGGGTTTGCCCGAGGGGGTTGCGCTTGAACGTGCAGGGGCTGCCGCGCTGCTGGCAGATGCCGTGGCGGCTGTTGCGGGAGCGGCTGTGGTGCTCGCGGGCGCGGGATGCGCCTTTTGCCAGGCCTGGAGCAGTGCCGCGTCGTACCAATGGTCTGCCTGTTTCACCATGGGCCATGTGCCGCTCAGCGATCGGCCGGCGAGCTTCATGTCGAGCTTGACCGTGGCATGGACGCCATCGTTGCCGGTCGAGGTGACATGGGCGTCGGTCAAACTCCTTGCGAGGTCGAGACCGTAGAGATTCAACACTTCCTCGAGTCCGTTCCAGATGATGCCGTAATTGCGCATCGTCTGGACGTAATCGAGTGCGTGCCATTGGTCGAGGGTCTGCACGTGCAACTGCCGCGCCGTCGCACAGACGAGGTCGATCGCCTTCCTGGCCTTTTTGACGTCGCTGAAATCGGTGGCCTTCGCCCAGGCGATCAGCGCATCCAGTCCCTGCGTCGCCAGGGCTTTTTGCGCGTTGCCGAGCTGCGGCGAGGAAGCGATCATCTCCTGGCCTGCGGCCCGCAGGATGCCGCTCGCGATCGGCAACGATCCGCTCTTCCCGCCACGCAGTTTCGCGAGCTCGGGTTGCAGGCGCTTCGCGAGTTTGGCCTCGGCGCCCGGTTCGGTCAGCATCCGCATGATCTGCGCGAATTGCTGCTGCTGCGCCGGCGAAGCCGAGATCGGCTGCGCGTGCGACTTGTCCCACTCGGCGCGCCACCGCGCATAGTCCGCGGGCGGCAGCCGGTTCTTCATCAGCCCGTCGAAATCGCCCATCGCCGTCAGGCGCAGGTTCGTCTCGACTGCCTTTTCGGGGGTGGCGTTGCTGGGTGGTGGCGGTGCATGGTGGCAAGCCGCCAGCGCCAGCGCGAACGTGCCCGTCAGCACGATCGCGAAGCCGCGGAAGCGTGTCGGGACGTGCCGGACTGAGGTTGACATGCGCGGCAGTGTGGCGAGGCAGGACCGCATAGGCAAGCCGGCCCGTGTCAATCCATTGCGGCCGCGATCTGCGACACCATGGATTCCGCCATCGCGCGTGGATCGGACGCATGGCGGATGGGCCGCCCCACCACGATGTAATCCGCGCCCTGCGCGAAAGCGGTCGCGACGTCGACCGTGCGCTTCTGGTCATCACGCGTCTGGTCGTCTCCCGGCGGACCCGCGGGGCGGATGCCGGGACATACGGTGAGCAGGTTCGGACCCAGTGCGTCGCGCAGCCGCGGCAGGTCGGCCCCCGAGCACACCACCCCATCGATGCCCGCCGCCTGCGCGAGGTGCGCCCGCTCGATCACGACGTCGGCCGGTTCGCCCGCAACACCGAGCGCGGCGAGATCGTCGGCGTCGTTGCTGGTCAGCACCGTGACCGCGAGGAGTCGCAGCGAGCCCTTCGCCGCCGCCGCCGCTTCCAGCATCGCGCGGCTGTCGCAATGCACCGTCGCGAACGTGACCGGGCGTTGCGTGAGACCGCGTATCGCACCCGCGACCGTGGCTGGGACGTCGTGGAATTTCAGGTCAGCGAAGATTTTCTTTCCGCGCTTCGCAAGTTCGTCCAGCACGGGGAAGTAATCGCCCCCGCTGAGCAATTCCAGGCCGATCTTGTAGAACGATACCGCATCGCCCAGGCGATCCATCCACGCGACCGCTTCGCTGCGATCGGGAACGTCCAGCGCGAAGATCAGGCGGTCGCGGGCGGGAATGGCAGCGCGTGGCGGCATCGCGCGATTCTAAAAGGTTTCGCTCGAAGCGTCTTTGCGAAAAGTCAAGGCGAGGAAGGCCGTTCTGGTCTTCACCAAAGTGAAAGATGGATTGGAAGGGGGGCCACCTCGATGCAGCGATCGGGGACGATCACAAAAGAATGCATTCATGGATGAACGCAAGGACATCTGCCAGACTCCGCGCCATGAACGACGTTGCCCGCCTTCCGTCCCGCCTGGGCCGCCACACCGCGGTCGCGAGTTATCTCGCGGCAGCCATCGCGCTGCTGCTCGTGATGTTCCTGCACCTGTTGCCGGCCCTGATCGCCGGCCTGCTGGTGTACGCCGTGGTGGATGCGTTGGCGCCGCTGCTGGAACGCCGCTGGCCGGGCGGCTGGGCGCGGCAAGTGGTGGTCGGCGTGCTCGCGGTGGTGGTGGCGGGGCTGCTCGCGTTGCTGATCTTCGGCGCGATCGCGTTCTTCCGCGCCGAGCTGGGCGACCCCAACACGCTGTTCGATCGGATGATGCCGACCATCGATCGGGCGCGCACCCAATTGCCGGCGTGGATCGTGGCCTACCTGCCGGTGAGCGCGGAGGATTTCCGCTTCACCGCGACGCAGCTCGCGCGCGAACATTCCGAACAACTGCAGGTTGCCGGCAAGGAAACCCTGCACGTGTTCGGGCGCATCATCGTCGGCCTGGCGCTCGGCGCGCTGGTGGCGCTGGTACATGCCCGGGCGACGCGGGATCTCGGCCCGCTCAACCGCGACCTCAGCGCGCGCTGTTCGCGCTTCACGCAGGCCTTTCACGACATCGTGTTCGCCCAGGCGCGCATCTCGGCGTTGAATACCCTGTTCACCGCGATTTTCCTGCTGGTCGCGCTGCCGCTCGCCGGCGTGCACCTGCCGCTGACCAAGACGCTGATCGCCATCACGTTCGTGGTCGGTCTGCTGCCGGTGATCGGGAACCTGATCTCCAACACCTTGATCGTGATCGTCGCGCTGTCGGTGTCGCTGTGGGTCGCGCTGGGCGCGCTGGTCTTCCTGATCCTGATCCACAAGCTCGAGTACTTCCTCAACGCCAACATCGTCGGCAACCGCATCCACGCGCGCGCCTGGGAAATCCTGCTGGCGATGCTGGTGATGGAGGCCGCGTTCGGCATCCCCGGCATCGTCGCCGCGCCGATCTACTACGCGTATCTCAAGAGCGAACTCACCGCGGCGCGGTTGATTTGATTTTGTTTGGGTGCTTTTTTTGATATTCGTACGGACATTCGTGTCTTCTCTGCGCCCGCGCCAAAGAGCGGTTTCGCTCGCTGCGCGAGCGAGCCACTTTTGTTACGGCAAAAGTGGCCAAAACCATGCGCCGGGCATGACGATCTCGCCGACGTCGTGTCGGCTCGATTTCCCTTGGTGCTCGCCGAACGGCGGCCGCGCCGAACTCGCACATCCGTGTGCTCGGACATCCGGCGCTTGCTCCGCCGTTCGGCTGCGCGCCGCGGCGTCATGCAAAGGCGCATCAAGAGCTCGGCTTCGCTGGCGGCCATCCTTGGCCTTCACTGATGCAGCATGAAGGTTCAGCGAGCATGTGACCTCCAATGATCATATCCGTGGTGCGCCCACCACAACCGGATACAGGCCATGGATGGCCGGTATCGGAGCGACAAAGCGCCGTTGGCGGTGCCGCAGTCGCGCAGACGATCGCGCGAGCAAGGCGCGGATGTTCGACTACAGGGATGTAGGAGTTCGCGCCGGCGAGCGATCGGCAAGCGACAAGGGCAGAGGAGGCAACAGGAAGTTGCCGAGTCCACCGCCACAGGCGCCTAGCCTTTTCGCCCCTTTTGGGCAATGCCAAAAGGGGCCCGCGCGCCCGGGGGGCGCGCGGAAAAAGACAGGGATGTCGTGCGACATCGTGCGAAGAACCGCTCGCGGAGGCGAGCGGAACCGCGACCCTGAAAGTTATACTCGCCCGTCGCCGAACCTCTTCCGCTCCATGCTGCGATTCCTCTACACCGTCGCGATGTATCTCGCCACGCCGGTGATCGTCTGGCGGTTGATGGCGCGCGGATTCCGTTACCGCGGCTACTTCAAACGCTGGCGCGAGCGTTTCGGGCGGTTTCCCGATCCGGGTCTGAACGGCTGCATCTGGGTACACGCGGTGTCGGTGGGCGAGGTCAATGCCGCGCTTCCGCTGATCACCGCGCTGCGGCGCCGCTACGCGCCGCTGCCGATGGTGGTGACCACGGTGACGCCGACCGGCTCCGAGCGGGTGCGCAAGTTGTTCGGCGACAGCGTCTTCCACGTCTATCTGCCCTACGACCTGCCGCGCGCGGTCGCGCGATTCCTCAATCGCCTTCGCCCGGTGCTGGCGGTGGTGATGGAAACCGAGATCTGGCCGAACCTGTTCCACCAGTGCGGCCAGCGCGGGATCCCGCTGGCGGTGGTCAACGCGCGTTTGTCGGAACGCTCGCTGCGCCGCTATCGGCCGATCCGCGCGCTGGTCCGCGAAGCACTGGCCAACGTGGCGCTGGTCGCCGCGCAGTCCCACGCCGACGCGCGCCGGTATCGCGCGCTGGGCGCCGAACCGTCACGCGTGCAGGTCTCGGGCAATTTGAAATACGACATTCCCCTGCCCAAGGGCGCGCGGCAGCGTGGCGCGGAGCTGCGCGTGCAATGGGGCGATACGCGGCCGGTCTGGATCGCGGCCAGCACCCACGAGGGCGAGGAACTGGCCGCATTCGAGGCTCACCTCGCGGTGCTGGCGCGGATGCCCGACGCGCTGCTGCTGATCGCCGCACGCCATCCGGAACGTTTTCGCGCGGTCGAACATGCGGCGCACAACCTCGGGTTCGCCGTCGCCACCCACGGCGCAGGCGACGTCAACCCCGAAACCCAGTGCCTGGTGATCGACGGAATGGGGGTGATGATGCGCTATTTCGCGGCGTGCGATCTCGCCTTCGTCGCAGGTTCGCTGGTGCCGATCGGTGGCCACAACGTGCTGGAGCCGGCGGCGCTTTCCAAGCCGGTGCTGGTGGGCCCGCACACCTTCAATTTCGAGGAAATCACCCGCAGCATGATCGAAGCCGGAGGCGCGCGCAGGGTTGCCTCGGCCCAGGCGTTGGGCATGGCGGTACAACAATTGTTGCGCGATCCTGCAGAGCTCGCGCGGATGGGCGCCGCGGCCCACGCGGTGTGCGTGCGCGAACGTGGCGCCGTGCGACGGACCATGGTGTTGCTCGGGAGGGTTTTCGCACGCGCGCGCTACCGCGCGGAAAGCGGGATCGTCACTGCAGAAGCGCGTTGACGGCTTCCAGGTCCTTCACCGACAGCGTGCCTGCCGCGTACTTGAGGTTGAGCTGATTGATCACCAGTGCGTGGCGTGCCTGCGAGTACGCGCCCAGCGCCTGGAAATAGGTGCTCTGCGCGATCAGCAGGTTGACGATGGTCTGGGTGCCGATGTCGTAACCCGCCTGGGTCGCGTCCAGCGCGGTCTTGGCCGACTCCACCGCGGCCTTGGTGGCTTCCACCGAACTGATGCCCGCGGTGATCGCGTTGAACGCGTTGCGGGTGTTGCTGACGGTGGTGCGACGATCCTGCTCCAGCACGTCGTTGGCCTGGTCGCGTTGCGCGATCGCCTGCTTCTCGCGCGCAATGATGCCGCCGCCCTGGAACAACGGGACGTTCAGCACCAGGCCGACCGTGGTACCCGAGGTACGGTTGTCGGTGAGGCTGCTTGGCAGGCCGCTCGTATTCCTGAGATTGTTGGAGACACCGCCCCATGATGCGCCATGCGAATAATCGACCGAGGCGTTCAGGGTCGGCAGGTGCCCGGCGTGGGCGGCCGTGACGTCGTGCTGCGCGGCTTCCACGAGATCCCGCTGCGCCTGCAGCGACGGGTTGCTGGCCAGCGCCGTATTCACCCAGTCCTGCATGTCGTTGGGCTGGGGCGGGTTCAGCGGCAGATTTTCCGTGAGCGTTTCCAGCGTGCCGGTCTTCTCCCCGGTGATCTGCTCCAGCGCCTGGCGATCGTTGAACACCAGGTTTTCGGCGGCGATCACCTGCGATGCTGCGGTGTCGTAAGCGGACTTGGCGTCCGCCACGTCCGTGATCGCGGCGAAGCCCACGTCGTACTTGGCCTGCGCCTGATCGAGCTGTTTCTTCAAGGACGCCGCGTTCGACTGGGCGTATTTCAATTGGTCCTCGTCCGTGAGCACGGTGAAATACGCCTGCGCCACCCGCAGGATCAGGTTCTGCTCTGCCGCGACGTACTGCGCCTCGGTGGAACGGGCATTGGCCTTGCTGGCGCGCCAGGTTTCGAACTGGCCAAGGTCGAACAGCACCTGGTTGAGGCCGACCGATTCACTGCGCGAACGGCCGCCGGTGCCAATCTGATTGACGATCCGGGACGTGCCGTCGGGATTTTGGACCACTTCCGGACCTTCGGTGCCGTGGCTGTCGTTGAGCGACACGCTGCCATTGAGCTGCGGCAGCAATGGCGCGCGCGATATGTCGGCGCCGGCCTTTCCGATGCGGCTTTGCGCCTCGGCCTGTTTCAGCACGGGATCCTGTTGCAGTGCCTGCCGGTAGGCGTCCATGAGGTTTTCGGCGTGCGCGCTGGCCGCGTGGGCGCATCCAAGTGCCACCGAGACGGCGAGGACACAGGCACGGATCGCGAGGGTACGACGGTGCGCATTGCGTGAGGTCATGCCTGGGAATCCTTGCTGGGGCGCGCGGGCCCGCTCACAGGTTGAATGTGCGGGAGGGTGCGGCGCCCGCGAGATAAGGAATGTCGGTTTCGAACAGACGGTCTTCGATCCAGCCGCCGTCGGCGGCGCGCTGCAACAGCACCGCCTGCATCGCCGGTGCGGTGCCGCGGATCACGAATATCCGGCCCGCCGGCTTCAGCAAGCCTTCGAACACGCTCGGCAGTGTCGTGACCGCGCCGGTCACGACGATTGCGTCGAACTTTTGCTCCGGCGCATAGCCGGCCAGCGCGTCGGCGTGCGCGGACTCGATGTTGCCGATTGCTTGCGCCCGCCATTTCAGCCTCGCCGCGTCGATAAATTCAGCACGGCAGTCGATGGTCGTGACGCAGGCGCACAATTGCGCGAGACAGGCCGCGAAATAGCCGGTGCCGGTGCCGATCTCGAGCACCTGCTCGTTGGCGAGCGGCAGCACCGCCTGCAGGATGCGGCCCTCGACGACCGGTTTCAGCATCACCTCGCCGTGGCCGATCGGCAGGTTCACGTCGGCATAGGCGAGTGCCGCGTACGTCTTGGGCACGAACGCCGCGCGCGGCAGGCTGGAGAGCACATCGAGCACGCGGGCGTCCAGCACCTCCCACGGCCGCACCTGGTTTTCGACCATGTTGCGGTGCGCGGCCGCGAGTTCGGGATTCATGTTCATGCGAATCGCCAATCCATCGAATCAAAGACCGGAAAGCTTAGGCGCGCTTGCGGTCGCGGGCAACGCGTACAGCCTGCGGGTTGCGCCGCCACCGACGAAGTGCCGGAAGTCACCGCGCCGACATGACGGCCATCATCCGCTGCGCGCAACGGATAAGGCATGATCTGTGCCAAGCCGACCGGCAGAAATCATGTCAATGAATCAAGTACATACACGCGCACTGTCATCGATGCCGCTGTCCGCGGACACTTCGGCGGACACATCGGACGCTCGCCGACAAGCGCGGGCTCCGCGAAATGTGTACTCGCGCGTATAATAACGATGAATTTGAAGCAACTGGAACATGGTTTACGTGGCATGAACGCAACACCTGAACGCTGCAGTGGTCCTGGCCGGCCGAAGGATCTGGAAAAGCGCGCCGCGATTCTGGAGGCGGCGAAGCGCCTGTTTCCGCAGCACGGATTCGAAGGCACCAGCATGGATGCGGTCGCCGCCGAAGCGGGAGTCTCCAAGCTCACCGTGTACAGCCATTTCGGTGGCAAGGAGGCCTTGTTCATCGAAACCATCCATTGCAAGTGCGACGGCTTGCTGCCGCGGACGTTGTTCAACGTCGACGTCCATGCGCCGGTGCGCGACCAGTTGCTCGGCGTCGCGCGCGCATTTTTCGCGCTGATGATGAGCGAGGGCGCGCTGGGCATGCACCGCACGCTCGTTGCAAGTTCCCAGCAGTCACCCAAATTGGCGAGGCTGTTCTGGGAAGCCGGCCCGATGCGGGTGCAGGCTGCGCTTGCCGACATGCTGAAGAGGGAAGTCGCGGCACGTCAGCTCGATATCGCCGATCCGCACCGCGCCGCCAGTCAGTTCTTCGCGTTGCTGAAAGGCGAGCATCACGCGCGCATGCTGTTCGGGTGCGGACAGCCCACGCCTGCGGAAACGGAGGCGCACCTCGAGGCGACGGTGGACATGTTCCTGAGGGCGTACGCGCCGCGCTGAGGTCTGTTTTTGCAGTCATCCAGAATCGCGGCGTCCGCCACTTTCAAAGCTTTTTGACACGGATTGACACGGATAGAAGCGGATCAAGCGGACAAATCCGCTCATCCGTGTTCATCCGTGTCCAAGGCCGTTGCTTTCCGATTCGCCATCGTGCGCCGAACGTGCTTCAATGGCACGTTGAAGCGGGGGTGCCGCTCGCGATGGAACGCATCGGCTGAGACAGACCCTTCGAACCTGATCCGGTTCGCACCGGTGTAGGGAGCTTCGCCGCACGACCTGCGCCCGACGCCGCCGTTTCGACATGCGATCCCCTTCGCGCTGCGCTTCCGTGCAGGTTTGCGCGAAGCAGGATTCAATGCCTGCATCGATTCCGGAGCGACGCAATGAATGCCCAACCTTCCGAACTGCTGCGCCAGGCGCAGACCCTTTCCGAAACCGTTACGAACCCGATCCGCGGCTCGCGCAAGGTTTACGTCGGAGGCGGTCGAGCCGATATCCGCGTGCCGATGCGCGAAATCATCTTGACCGACACGCCGGCGATGTTCGGCGCGGAAGCGAATGCGCCGTTCACGGTGTACGACACCTCGGGCCCTTACACCGACACCGCGTTCACGGCCGATCTCGCGGCGGGCCTGCCGAAACTGCGCGCTGGCTGGATCGCCGAGCGCGGCGATACCGACGTGCTGCCCAATCGCACCTCCGAATTCGGACGCCGCCATGCGGAGGCCGCCCAGCTCGCCGACGTGCGTTTTCCGAACCTGCCGAAGCCTCGCCTGGCGAAAGCTGGCGCCAACGTTACCCAAATGCACTACGCGCGGCGAGGCATCGTGACGCCCGAGATGGAATTCATCGCGCTCCGGGAAAACCAGAAACTAGATGCGCTGCGCGGCAGCGCGCTGGCGCAGCAGCATCCGGGCCAATCCTTCGGAGCCGCAATCCCGCGCGAAATCACGCCCGAGTTCGTGCGCGACGAAGTCGCGCGGGGACGCGCGATCATCCCGTGCAACATCAACCATCCCGAAACCGAGCCGATGATCATCGGCCGCAATTTCCTCACCAAGATCAACGCCAACATCGGCACGTCGGCGGTTACTTCGTCCATCGCCGAAGAAGTCGAAAAAATGGTGTGGGCGATCCGTTGGGGCGGCGACACCGTGATGGACCTTTCCACCGGCAAGTACATCCACGAAACGCGCGAATGGATCGTGCGCAATTCGCCGGTGCCGATCGGCACGGTGCCGATCTATCAGGCGCTGGAAAAAGTCGGCGGCGCGGCCGAGGAACTCACCTGGGAACTGTTCCGCGACACCTTGATCGAACAGGCCGAGCAGGGCGTCGACTATTTCACGATCCACGCCGGCGTCCTGCTGCGTTTCGTGCCGCTGACGGCCAAGCGCGTCACCGGCATCGTGTCGCGCGGCGGTTCGATCATGGCCAAGTGGTGCCTCGCGCACCACAAGGAATCATTCCTCTACACGCATTTCGAGGAGATGTGCGAGATCATGCAGGCGTACGACGTGGCCTTCAGTCTTGGCGACGGCCTGCGTCCCGGCTGCATCGCCGATGCGAACGACGAAGCGCAGTTCGCCGAGCTCGATACGCTGGGCGAACTCACCGACCTCGCCTGGAAGCACGATGTGCAGGTGATGATCGAGGGTCCCGGTCACGTCCCGATGCACCTCATCAAGGAAAACATGGAGCGGCAGCTCGACAAGTGCCACGAGGCGCCGTTCTACACGCTGGGGCCGCTCACGACCGACATCGCGCCGGGCTACGACCACATCACCTCCGCGATCGGTGCCGCGATGATCGGCTGGTACGGCACCGCGATGCTCTGCTACGTCACGCCCAAGGAGCACCTGGGCCTGCCCGACAAGAACGACGTGCGCGAGGGCATCGTCGCGTACAAGATCGCCGCGCACGCGGCCGACCTCGGCAAGGGTCATCCGGGCGCGCAGGCGCGCGACAACGCGCTCTCGAAGGCGCGATTCGAATTCCGCTGGGAAGACCAGTTCAACCTCGGCCTCGATCCCGACAAGGCCAAGGAATTCCACGACGAGACCCTGCCCAAGGATGCCGCAAAAACGGCGCACTTCTGTTCGATGTGCGGTCCGAAGTTCTGTTCGATGAAGATCACGCAGGACGTGCGCGACTACGCGCGCGAACACGGTGTCGAGGAAACCGTGGCGCTGGAGGAAGGCATGGCCGAGAAGGCCGCCGAATTCCGCGAGCAGGGCGGCCGGATCCAACGCAGGATCTGATCGCTGCGCCTGGCACACCATTCACTCCTCCGCGACATCGGGGGCGTACACTGGCCTGACCTCCGCACGATCGACAGCACAAGGAGACCCGCATGGCCGCGAAGAAGCCGTTCCTGAGCGATATCCAGACCATCCGCAAGCGCGCGCGCGAGCACATCGAAAGAGGCGCCGTGACGCACGGCTACACCGCGGACCGCGACACCGTGATCAAGGTGCTGAACGAGGCGCTCGCGACGGAAATCGTGTGCGTGCTGCGCTACAAGTATCACCACTACATGGCCGCCGGCATCCACGCGCAGAGCGTCGCGGCGGAGTTCCTCCAGCACGCCAACGAAGAACAGGAGCACGCGGACCGGATCGCCGAGCGCATCACCCAGCTCGACGGCGCGCCCAACCTGAACCCGGAGGGCCTGACGACGCGCGCACATTCGGATTATGTCGAAGGCGACGATCTGGTCGACATGATCAAGGAGGACCTGGTGGCCGAGCGCATCGCGATCGACAGCTACCGCGAGATCGTGCAGTACCTCGGAAACGACGATCCCACCAGCCGCAGGATGATGGAAGAGATCCTGGCCGTCGAGGAAGAGCACGCCGAGGACATGAAGACGCTGCTGGAGGAACTCGGGAAGGAGGGCGAGCCGCCCAAGCCCCGCGACATGCACAGGAAGTGATCCCGCACGTAAGTGGATTGCATGAATCGCCGGCGATTTGCGTATCGGGTTCCGTTATCCTGCGCGGCGATGAATGGTACGGCATCGAATCAGGCGCGCGGCTTGCAGAGTTCCCCGTGGCTGGCGCTGTGGTTCGTTTTGCTGCTGCCGCTGGCGGTGCTGTTCCCGCCCATCCCGATCGACGAGACCCGTTACCTCACCGCCGCGTGGGAGATGTTCAATTCCGGGCAGTGGCTGGTGCCGACCGTCAACGGCGCATGGTATTCGGACAAGTCGCCGCTGCTGTTCTGGCTGATCGCGGGCGGCTGGAAGATCGTGGGCGTGCACACCTGGGTTGCGCGCATCGAGGCGCTGATCGTCGCGCTCGGCATGTTGCTGACGCTGCGGCGGCTGGCCGCGCGGCTTGGCATGGACGCACGCGGCGCCGACACGGCGATGTGGGTGCTGGCGGGTTGTCTCGGCTTCACCGTGTTCTCGACCGCGATCATGTTCGACCTTTTGCTGTCGTTGTGCGTGCTGGGCGCGCTGCACGCGCTGCTGGATCTCGATGCAGGCAGGTGGACGCGCGGAATCGGCTGGCTGGGCCTGATGATCGGACTCGGCATCCTAGCCAAGGGACCGGTGATGCTGTTGCACGTCGTCGCAGTCGCGGTGCTGGCGCCGCTGTGGAGCGGCACCGCGCGTGCGCACAAGGCGCGCTGGTATCCCGCGCTGCTGGCAGGCTTGCTGATCGGGATCGCGATCGCGCTGTGCTGGTTGCTGCCCGCCGCGTGGTACGCGGGGCCGACGTACTGGCAACCGCTGGTCGACAAGGTCACCGGGCGCATCGCGCACAGTTTCGCGCACGGGCGCCCGTGGTGGTGGTACCTGCCGCTGGTGCCGGTGCTGTTGCTGCCGTGGCTGCTTGCGCTGCGCGCGCCGGGTGCCGCATGGGCAGGATTGTGGCGCGGGCACTTCGGGAGTTTCCTGTGGTGCTGGTGGGTGGTGCCTTTTGTCGCGTTCTGCGCGATCAGCGGCAAGCAGATCCATTACCTGCTGCCGCTGTTGCCCGCATGGGCATTGGCGGGGGCGTGGCTGTTGCAGCAAACCGGCGCACGGCTGCGACCGCTGCTGTTCGGCGTGCTCGCCCTGCTCATTGGCATCGGCATCGTGGCGTTGCCTTGGCTCGCGGCAAGACAGTTCGGATATCCGCCGCAGCGTGCGATCGCAGGGCTGGCGCTGGTGGCCTTGATCATCGCGATCGGCGTGTGGCGCCTGTGGGGCCGTGACGCGCGTGGGCTGGCGTTGTCCGCGACCGCACTGGTGTCGGCCGCGATGCTGGCCGGAACGCTGGCCTATCTGCCGGCGCTGGACGTGCGTCCCGAAGCTGCGTTCGTGAAACGGGCGCTCGAGTCGCACGAAGCAATCGCGTACGTTTCCTGGCACAACGGCCTGTTCGGCTATACCGGGCGACTGCACCAGCCGGTGCCGTGGATCCCGCCCGGCGATGTCCTGGCATGGTGCCGCGCGCATCCGCACGGGATTCTCATCACCGGCGACAGCCACGACGAGCCACGCGGCGCCGAGCCGTATCGAACCTGGCCTTACTTCCTGTCCGGCAACCGCCGCATGGCGGTGTGGCACGCCTCGGATGTCATTGCGGCTGACAGGATTTCCCAAAAGCATTTTTGACACGGATAAAAGCGGACAAAGGCGGATCAAGAGCAAACCGAAAGATCAAATCCGTGTTGATCCGCTTTGATCCGTGTCCAGGGCTTTTTGCCAGATACGCATGACGAACGGACTACGCCAAGGGGCGGCAAGGCACGATACCCTTGGCATTCCGGTCTTCGGGGAATCGCCATGTCTCGCATCCAAGGTCTGTCGGCACTCTCCGCCGCGCTGGTTTCGGCCGCGGCGTTTGCCGCACCACCACCCGTCAACATGCATCCCGAGCTGAAGGCGATCGCTGCTGCGGTCGAGCCGTCCAACCTGCACGCCACCGACGTCGCGCTGGTGGGCTTCGGCACCCGCCACACGCTTTCGACCACCACGTCCCAAACGCGTGGCATCGGCGCGGCGCGGCGCTGGGTCCGTGCGCAATTCGAGAGCATCTCGAAGGGCTGCGGCGGCTGTTTCGAAATCGTCGAACCTTCCCAGGTGTTCACCGGACCGCGCATGCCCAAGGCCGGCGCCGAAGTGAAGAACGTCGTCGCGATCCAGCGCGGCACGACCGATCCGAACCGCGTGATCGTGATGACCGCGCACCTCGATTCGCGCAACGCCGACGTGATGGATGCCAGGGGCGACGCACCGGGTGCCAATGATGATGCCGCGGGCGTCGCCGCATTGATCGAAACCGCGCGGATCCTCTCCAAATACAAGTTCCCCGCGACCCTGGTGTACTCCGCCGACGACGGCGAGGAACAGGGCCTGTACGGCGGCAAGATCATCGCGCAGTACGCGGTCGACCACGGCTGGAACGTCGAAGCCAATCTCAACAATGACATGGTCGGCAACGACCACGGCGGCAATGGTGTGTACGACCCGCACACGATCCGGATTTTTTCGGAAGGCACCAAGGCCAATGAAACGCTGGAGCAGGCGGCTTACCGACGCTTCCACGGCGGCGGCGTGGATTCGCCCTCGCGCAACATCGCACGCTACATGCAGGCACTGGCCGACCACTACCTCGATGATTTCCACGTGCGGATGGTGTACCGCACCGATCGCTGGGGCCGTTCGGGCGACCAGGTGCCGTTCCTCGAGCAGGGTTTTCCCGCGGTGCGGCTGTCGGAATCGCAGGAGAATTACTCGCATCAGCACCAGAACGTCAGCGTGGTGAACGGGGTCAAGCACGGTGACGTGATTTCCGGCGTCGACTTCGATTACCTGGCCAACGTCACGCGCCTGGATGCGATTACGATGGCCTCGCTCGCGATGGCGCCGCCACCGCCGTTCGGCCTGACGGTGAAGGGCGCAGTCGCGTACGACACCACGCTGTCGTGGAAACCCTCGCCCGGCGCGGTCAGCTACAACGCGTGGTGGCGCGAGACCACCGCGCCGCAGTGGCAGCACGAACGGGGCGCGGGTGACACCGATTCCATCGTGCTGAAGAACGTCATCCTCGACGATTACTTCTTCGGCGTATCTGCAGTGAGCAGGGACGGATGGGAAAGCCCGGTCGAGTTCCCGGGCTTCGCCGGCAGCTTCGCGCGCTCGCCGAAGCTCGGCCCGGATGGCAAACCGGTGAACGAGTTGTACCCGAGTTTGTTCAAGGGCTTTTCGGGCGAGCCGATCGGCCAACCGTCGTGGCGCAAGTCGGGCGATGGTCGTTAGCCGTCCCGCGTGACAGGTTGATGCTGCTTGCCGATGGAGGAATCCACCATGACCCGCATTGTCGCCGCGCTGCTCGTTGGGATCGGACTGGTCGTCGGAGGCTGGTTCATCGGCAATGGCTTCGCACACCGGCACGCGGTGCGCTACGTGACAGTCAAAGGCCTTGCAGAACGCAACGTCAAAGCCGACATCGCGCTCTGGCAGATCCATTTCGCCGAAACGGGCAACCAGCTCGCCGACGTGCAGGCCGGCATCCAGCGCGATGACGCCGCGATCACCGCGTTCCTCAAGCAACACAAACTCGGACCGGACGCGATTGCGTTCCACAGCGTGCAGGTGACCGACCGAGCTGCACGCAATTACGGCAATGACCAGTACAAGACGCGCTTCGTCGTCAGCGGCACCATCATGGTGCGAACGAAGGACGTGGATGCCGTGGCAGCCGCGGCGCAGGACACCGGCGCGTTGATCGCGCAAGGCATCGTGCTTGGCAATCCGGACGGGAGTTTCAACGAAGGGCCGAACTATCTTTTCGATGGCATCAACGCGCTGAAGCCGTCGATGATCGCCGAAGCGACGAAGAACGCGCGCACCGCCGCCGAACAGTTCGCGCGCGACTCCGGCAGCCGGCTGGGCGGCATTCTGCGCGCCAACCAAGGCGTGTTCGAAATCCTGCCACGCGACAAGGCGCCGATGCTGCAGCAGGACAAGCAGATCGACAAGACCGTACGCGTGGTGGCGACGCTGGATTACACGCTGGTCGATTGAGCCGCATGCGGAACGCCTACGCGCGGTTGCGCGGCTTGGCACGATGGGTCGGCGTGGCCGACCAAGGGTCATCCGGCCAAGGGTGCTTGGGGTAGCGCCCCTTCAATTCCTTCTTCACCTCGGGATAGGTGCGTTCCCAGAAACCGCGCAAATCCTGCGTGACCTGGATCGGGCGTCCGGCGGGCGACAGCAGATGAAGCGTCACAGGCACGCGACCGCGGGCGATCCGCGGTGTTTCCGCGAGACCGAACAGTTCCTGCAACTTCACCGCCAGTACCGGTGAGGCGACTTCGCTCTTAACTTCCGCTGGCGGGTACTCGAGCTTGCGCGTCATGCCGCTCGGCACCGTGATCGCATCCGGCGCGGCTTCGTCCAGCAATCGGCGCTGCGGCCAGCCTAGCAACGTGCCGAATGCGTTCGACAGTTCGTTCGATGACAACGCATCCAGCTTGCGCTTGCCCCGGAGCGCGGGCGCCAGCCAGGATTCCAGCGAATCCAGCAGCCCCGCGTCGGACACATCCGGCAACCCCGCGTCGGGCAGCGCACCACGCAACCAGGCGATCCGCGCGCGCAGCCGTCGCGTAACATCGCTCCAGGGGAGCACTTCGAGTCCGCGTGAGCGGATAAGTGCCAGCAACGCGGGCAAGGCATCTTCCGGCTCCGCGGCAACAGCGCGGCGCTCCAGCATGATGGCGTCGAAGCGATGCTGCTGGACGGCTTCGACTACGTCATTGTCGTTCACCCGCACCACGCGCTCGCGCACGAAATGCTGTGGGTAATCGCGCTCAAGCAACGCGGGATCGAAAGGTGCCGCTGCGAGAACGAGGCTGTCGCGCACATCGAAGCGCGCCTCGGTGACGACCAGCCACGGTTCGCCGAACAGGACCGACGCTTCGTGCAAGCGCACGCCGCGGCCGTTGGCGAGCAGATACCGCCGAGGGTCTTTCGCATCCTGCTTCGCCACGCGGTCCGGGAAAGCGTGCAGCAGCAGGTTGCCCACGCCGAGCGCCTCAGGTGTGCCGCTGGCGCCGTGTCGAACGCCGAGCCGCTTGCGCCAGCCGCGCGCGGCCTGCTCGATGGCGGACAGCGCGCCCGTATCGGCGTCGCGCACCGCGCGCGCGCCCGCATCGCGGTACAGGTGCAGAGCATCGATGCGCGCACGCAAGTCATCGTTGAATCCGCCGCGCAGTGGCGAACGTGCCTCCAGCAGCGCCAGCAGGTCCGCCACGAGCGGGCGCAATGCGTCCGGTGCGCGCAACGCGGCAGCAGCCAGGCGCGGATGCGCGCCCAACTGCAGCACGTCGCGGCCCAGCCGCGTGATGCGCAAGGTGCCGTCGAGTGCGCCCAGGCGTTGCAGCAGGTCGCGCGCTGCCGCGAGTGCACCGGACGGTGGCGCATCCAGCCAGCGCAGGGCCGATACCGCGTCCTCGCCCACGCCCCACGCGGCGAGTTCCAGGGCGAGCGCGGACAGCTCGGCCTGCGTGATTTCCGGCGTGCGCGATGGTTCAAGACGGCGGCTCTCGGGCCACAAGCGATACGCGACGCCGGGTGCGACGCGTCCCGCACGTCCGGCGCGCTGGTCGGCCGAGGCTTGGGAAATGGCGACGGTCTCCAGACGGGACAAGCCGGAATTCGGATCGAAACGCGGCTCGCGCGCGAGTCCCGCATCCACCACCGCGCGTACGCTAGGCACGGTGATCGACGATTCGGCAACGTTGGTGGCAAGGATCACGCGACGCATGTCCGGTTCCGCCGGCGCGAGCGCGGCCTGCTGCTCGACAAGGGACAGTTCGCCGTGGAGAGGAACAATTTCGAGGTGCGCACCCTCCCCCGCTTGCGGGGAAGGCGGCGCGAAGCGCCGAGCTCGTAGCGCTGGGTGGGGGAAATCGCGCGCGAGCGTTCCCCCCCTCTGGCCTGCGGCCATCTCCCCTCGCTCGCGGGGGGAGAGTTCCACATCTTCCAGCATCCTTTGCACCCGTGCGATTTCGCGTCGGCCCGGCAGGAACACCAGCACGTCGCCGCCGGTTTCCTCGAATGCGGTCTGCACGCTGCGGCACAAGTGCGCAAGTTCGTTCTCGCCGCGCCGCGCCGGGGGATGTTCGATGCGGACCGGAAACGCTCGGCCTTCGCTGCACAGCACCGGCGCGTCCAGCCAGGTTGCAATTCGCGCGTCCTCCAGCGTCGCCGACATCAGGACGATGCGGAGGTCCGGACGCAGCGATGCCTGCACGTCGAGCGCCAGCGCCGCGCCGAGATCGCCGGCCAGGTGCCGCTCGTGGAATTCGTCGAAGATGAGCGCGCCAATACCGGTCAGTTCCGGATCGTCCTGCAGCATCCGGGTCAGGATCCCTTCGGTGACGACGACGATGCGTGTCGCATCCGACACGCGCGACTCGAAGCGGATGCGGTAGCCGATGGTTTGCCCGACCGCCTCGCCGCGCTGTGCGGCCATGAAGCTCGCCGCGGCGCGTGCGGCGATCCGGCGCGGTTCCAGCATCACGACTTGACGGCCCGCGAGCCACGCCTCGTCCAGCAGCGCGGGCGGCACCTGCGTGGTCTTGCCGGCCCCGGGCGGCGCTTCCAGCACCACGCGCGGATGCGCGCGCAGGCTTTCGCGAATGCGCGGCAGCAGTGGCGTGATCGGAAATTCGATGTCGACGCGAGGCATCGAGCATTGTAGGCGCAGGCTTGCAAACCGTTGAACTTCGATGGAAACATTCGCGCCCATGCAGGAGACCGGACATGCAAAGGTTTGGTAGGCTCTCCCGTTTCCCCTCTCCCCTCTCCCCCCGTCTCCCGTCTCCCGTCTCATGCACCTGATCGACATCGGCGCCAACCTCACCCATGAGTCCTTCCGCCGCGATCTCGACGCGGTGCTGGAGCGTGCCCGCGAGGCCGGGGTGGAGCGGATGATCGTGACCGGCGCGTCGCGCGAAGGCAGCCAGCACGCGCTGGACCTCGCGCGCGAGCATCCCGGAAAGCTGTATGCGACGGCGGGCGTGCATCCGCATCACGCGGGCGACTACGGTGCGGAGACGGACGCGTTGTTGCGCGAGCTGGCGCGCGAACCCGAAGTAGTCGCGGTCGGCGAAACGGGGCTGGACTATTACCGCGACCTGTCGCCGCGCCCGGCGCAACGCGCGGCATTCGAAAAGCAACTCGGGGTTGCAGTCGATCTGAATATGCCGTTGTTCCTCCACCAGCGCGACGCGCACGACGATTTCCTGGTGTTGCTGAAATCCGCGCGCGATCGCGTGCCGGCGGTGGTGGTGCATTGCTTCACCGATGAGCGGCGGGCGCTGTTCGAGTACCTCGACCTCGATTGTCACATCGGGATCACGGGCTGGATCTGCGATGAACGACGCGGGATGCAGGTGCGTGAACTGGTGCGCGAGATTCCCGCCACGCGCCTGATGCTGGAAACCGATGCACCGTACCTGTTGCCGCGCGACATCCGGCCGCCGCCCGCCGATCGGCGCAATGAACCCATGTACCTGAAACACATCTGCGAAGCCGTCGCCCGCGAACGTGGCGAAGACGCGGCCCTCACCGCGGGCAACGCGACCGCAGCCACGCGCGCATTTTTCGGGCTGCCTTCGTAAGCGGCCGGCGCGTAGCGCCTGCTCCTGCTTTTGGCGATCGTGGGCGCCGGCGTCTACTACGACACACGTCCTGCGCGAACCGCGAGCGACCAGCGCACCGGCCGTACGCGTTCCGGGCTGCCCCATGCTGCAACCAGTTCGTCCGCGACCGCTGCGACCGCGTCGTCGCCCGTCGTCTTCAGATAGCGCTGGGCCGCCGACCACGAGGTGAGATAAGCGAGCAGATCCCGGACACCCCATTCGACGCGCATTTCGAAAGGGGGATCTGCAATCTCGGCGAACGGCAGCGCCAGCGAGGCATAGCCCTCGTCCACCAGCCGGCGTTCCGGCGACCACCAGGCACCGAGGACATCGTCGTACAGATATGCGATCACCTCGTCGACTTCCGGCGTGACGCTGCAATTCGCGTAACACCACGCCGCGAACAGCGCGCCGGGCCGGGCAACGCGCCGCACCTCGGCGACGAACGCATCGAGGTCGAACCAGTGCAGCGCCTGAGCGACCGTGATCGCATCGGCCGAGCGCGCGTCGAGGGTCGTGCGGTAACCCTTTCCATCAGCCAGATCCCGCGGTTCGTTGCGGTATTCGACGCGCGGATGGGCGACGGTGTTGCGGAGTTGCGTTGCGCTGGGGTCGGTCGCGATCACGCGATCGAAGTGCCGCGCGAGCGCAACGCTGGCCTGGCCATTGCCGCAGCCCGCATCCCACGCGCACGTGTGCGCCGGTGCCTCGGCCGCGATCC
>Ga0070737_10000644_pt1 | contig 67136 bp, 52 predicted proteins | sample Coa_R1_10_FD_66438 | JGI IMG/M metagenome (GOLD analysis project Ga0070737, IMG submission 66438) | Surface soil microbial communities from Centralia Pennsylvania, which are recovering from an underground coalmine fire - Coalmine... | ecosystem: Environmental > Terrestrial > Soil > Unclassified...
GCGGATCGTCCGTCCCCTGATCATGCAAACGCGCGGTTCATCCTGCTGCTGAGTTCGCATCTCGAAGCCGGCCACTACTTCAATCCGCACGCGCAGCGGATCATCGACGCGAAAACGCGCGGCGCCAAGGTCTGCGTGATCGATACGCGGCTCTCGAATACGGCGTCGAAGGCCGACTACTGGCTTTCGACCTGGCCGGGCACTGAGGCCGCGGTGTTGCTCGCGATCTGCCGGCTGGTAATAGAGAACGGCACATACGATCGCGAATTCGTGCGGCGCTGGGTGAACTGGGAGGAATACCTGCGCGCGGAGCATCCGGAAAAGCCGACGACGTTCGAGACCTTCGAGCGCGTGCTGCGCGACCTTTATGCCGAATACACGCCTGAGTTCGCGGCGCGGGAGTCCGGATGCGACGCAGCGACGATTGTCGCAGTCGCTGACGAAATCGGACGCGCGGGATCGGCGCTGTCCGCGCACGTCTGGCGCAATGCGGCGGCCGGGAATCTCGGCGGATGGCAGGTGGCGCGCACGCTGCAGTTCCTTGCGGTGCTGATGGGTGCGATCGGCGCGCCGGGCGGCACCAACGTCGGCACCGCGAACAAGTTCATCCCGACGCCGCCAATGATGCCGCCCGGGCCCAAGGTCTGGAACGAACTGATGTGGCCGCGCGAGTTTCCACTCGCTTTCTTCGAGATGAGCTTTTTGCTGCCGCACTTCCTGAAAGAGGGCCGCGGCAAGCTCGCGATGTACTTCACGCGCGTCTACAACCCAGTGTGGACCAATCCCGATGGCATGTCGTGGATCGAAACGCTGAGCGACGAGCGAAAGATCGAGCGCCACGCCTGCCTGACTCCGATTTGGAGCGAAACCGCGTGGTTCGCCGACTACGTACTGCCCATGGGCCACGCGTCGGAGCGCCACGACTTGTTAAGCCAGGAGACCCACGCGGCACGATGGATCGGATTTCGCCAGCCCGTGTTGCGGGCGGCGCTGGAGCGCGCGGGCCGGCGCTTCAACACCACGTGGGAAGCTCATCGCGAAGCCGGTCTCGGGGAAGTCTGGGAAGAGGACGAATTCTGGATTGAGCTGTCGTGGAGAATCGATCCGGACGGCACGCTGGGAATTCGGAAATATTTCGAGTCACCCTATCGGCCGGGCGAGAAGCTGACGGTCGATGATCTTTACGGCTGGATGTTCGAGCATAGCGTGCCGGGTCTGCCCGAGGCGGCGGCCAAAGAGAACTTGACTCCGCTTCAGTACATGCGCAAGTACGGCGCATTCCTGGTCGAGGATTCCGTTTATCACGCTCATGATAAGCCGCTCAGCGGCGACGAGATGCGCGTGAGCGAGGTCGATGCAAGGACCGGGGTGGTGCGCAAAGCGGGGACCGCGGTCGGCGTGCTGATCGATAACCAGCCCCATGTCGGGTTCCCGACCACCGCACGGAAGCTCGAGTTTTATTCGAGCACCCTCAAGGAATGGAAATGGCCTGAATATTCCGTGCCATGCTACATCCGAAGCCACGTCCACTGGAGCAATGTCGATCGTGAACGCGGCGAGATGTTGCTGTTGCCGACTTTTCGATTGCCTACTCTGGTGCACACGCGATCCGGGAACGCCAAGTGGCTGACCGAAATTTCACATAGTAATCCATTGTGGCTGCACCCCGAGGATGCGCGGCGGCTCGGTGTCGCGACCGGCGATCTGCTGCGAGTGACTACCGAGATTGGCTATTTCGTCAACAAGGCATGGGTGACCGAGGGCATCAGGCCGGGCGTGCTCGCATGCTCGCATCATCTCGGACGCTGGCGACTCAAGCCGGATAGCGGCGGCGAGCGATGGTCGTCGGCGCTGGTCGATCTGAACCAGGTCGAGCCCGGGCGATGGCTGATGCGTCAGCGGCGGGGCGTCGAGGCGTTCGCGAGCACCGACCCCGACTCCGAGCGGGTCTGGTGGCACGACGCCGGCGTGCACCAGAATCTCGCTTTCCCGGTGCAACCGGATCCGATCAGCGGCCAGCATTGCTGGCATCAGAAGGTAACGGTCGCGCGCGCCGGAGCGGACGATCGCTACGGCGACATTTTTGTCGATACCAACAAGTCGCACGAAGTCTATCGCCGTTGGATCGCGATGGCCCGGCCCGCGCCGGGTCCCGGCGGCCTGCGCCGGCCGCTGTGGCTGGCCCGCGTCTATCGGCCAGCGACCGAAGCGTTCTACATCAAAGAGCGCTGAAGTTCCTCTTCCGATTAACTTCACCTGTCGTGAGCATTGCTGGCGGCTGCCTCGCTTTGGGCAACGGAGCGGCAGTCACATGTAACGGAAGCGAAACGCGGGAAACTATTGCGAGGGGCGGCTTCTAGAGCCGCCGGTGCGGCCCGTCATCAGGATGTCGAAGCCCGCGCCCGCTTCGTTCGCCGGCGATGGTTGCGCATCACGCGCAGGCCCGTTCGTTGCCGCGTCGAGCGAGCGATTCGCTTCATCGACCAGCTTTTCGGCGGTGGTCTCATTCGCCACGGCGACGGTCCGCTTGATTCCGCGGGCGTGTTCGGTAAACAGGCGCCGCACCATCACAAGATACGAATCCGTCGACGATAAAAACTCCGGATAGGAGTACTGCACCGTGCGGATCGCATCGAAATCCTGATCAGAGAAGTTGTAGTGGACTATGAAATTGTAAAGCGGCCACATGATAATGCGTCGGAACCGGTCGAGGCGGCTCGCCGGCCGCGACGAGTAGAGATACATCACGCGCGTCAGGTTGTCCTCGACTGGAATCACCCATCGCGTGTACATGCTGTCCCAGGTGCTGATGCGCTGGATGCCCGGCGGGCGTGTTCCCTCCCATTCTTCAGGAGTTTCGAAGCGCGGCAACTTGAGTTTCAGAGCGAGAATCCGCTCAGTGAGCCAGATCCACGCCAGCCGGTAACGATGCTTCGGCCAGTAGCCGCGTGCTCGCGGATAATACATCTGGAATGGCACTTTGCCGTCCGGAGTATCTTTCGCGTAATACTCATTCGCGCCGGTCTGGACACGGACTGAGCGATTGTTGACTACTCTTGCGCGATAGCCAATCGGCGTGCGGGGGCGGCCGGCATAGCGCGTCATCGCCATCCAGATGGAATTGCGATGCACAAAGAAGCAGTTGTGTGAATCGTAAGTATTTTCGAGCGACACCATCCAGTTGCAATGCCAATAGCGGAAGGTGTGGCGAACCATCGCGGTGGTGTCGAACAGTTCCGGCGGCACGTCATCTTCGATCGGCGCCGGCTCGCCTTCACCCATCCAGATGAAAACGATGCCCTTGAGCGTGCGCGTTGGGATCGATTTCGCCTTGAGCCGCCCGACCATCTTCGAGTCGGGGCCCTCCGTGATGAACTCAACGCAATTGCCGTCGCCGTCAAAAGTCGCGCCGTGATAGGGGCAGCTCACGAAGCCTTTCCAGAAACAATCGCCCCATGAGAGCCATGCGCCGCGATGAGGACAGGCGTTATGCAGCGCGCGCACCTCGCCGCCCGTATCGCGAAACAGAACCACGTCGATGCCGCAGATGCGCAGGCCGACAGGCTTGCGCCATTTGACGCCGCGCGCGGGGAGGGCGGGGTACCAGTACTCGCGAAGCCCAAGCGCGGGCAGCAGCGAGCGCCGGTCATCGGGATCGTTGGGTTGAACGAACGGCGGAGTGCGATCGCCGCTCGTGCCCAGCGCGAACCGCTTCCATCCGCCGGGCCATCCGCCGCGAAACTTGCGCAATGACTTCAGCAGGCCCATCGACACTCCGCTCAGAAGATACTCAACCGACGAACACCCGACCGCCATCGACCGTGATCAACTGGCCCGTGATCATGTCGCTCTCGGGCGAGGCCAGGAACGCTACCAGGCCGTCGAGGTCCGAAGGTTGGATTTCGCGCTTGATGTGGCGGCCGGCGAAAATCAGATCGCTCGGAAATTTGGCCTCCGCCTCGTCGGGCGTCGCGCCCTTGTCGAGGTCGCGCAGGGTGTAGGGTACCGGTCCTGGCGCGATGACGTTGACGTTGATCCAGTCGGGACCGAGCATCACGGCGAGCGCGCGCGTCAGTCCGATTACACCGGCCTTCGAGCAGATGTAATCGAGACGAATCGATCCGCCGTGCAGAGCCGTGCCCGAGGAAACATTGATGATCTTCCCGCGCCCGGAGCGCTTCATGTACGGCACGACCGCTTTGCTCGCCAGGAAAGCGCCGGTCAGGTTCACGGAAATGATGCGGTTCCATTCATCAAGAGAAATGCTCTCGATGGGCGCGGGCGGGACGTCGCGGACAATGCCAGCATTATTGATCAGAATGTCGATGCGCCCGAAAGCATCGAAGGTGGCCTTCGCCGCCGCCATCACCTGGTCCTCGCGCGTGACATCCACTTTGAGGCCTAAACCGCGTCGACCGGCATCGGAAATTAATCGCGCCGTCTCTTCGGCGCCGGGACCATTCAGATCCCACGCGGCAACGTCCGCGCCCTCGGCGGCGAGGCGTCGTGAGTAGATGCGGCCGAGACCGCCGCCCGCACCGGTTACTACCGCAACTTTTTTTTCGAGCCGATTCATCATGGATGAGTCACCCTGAATTCGAGCGCGCTTGGAAGACATGCGGGATGTTCAAACTGGGGCTAAAATCGCGCAGGCAGGATGAGGTGTCAAGCAAGGCCGCCGAGGGGCGGCATAATCTGGAGTCCGGGACATGGTTGATTTGTGGCCTGCTCTCGGTAGGGTTATCGGAAATTTTCTTGTCGAGTGTTTGACTCCCTCAAGCATCCCAAACGACTAATAGCCAAGTCCCGATAGTAACCCTCTTGTCTCGCGAGCTCAGGCCTGCAATCAGGATTTGGGGGGATGCCCACGATGATTATCGATTGGATTTACAGCAGCCCAACCTGGTTGTGGGGAACCATCTTCGTCTTCGTATGCGCCGGTGTCGCCTGCCTCGGCCTGACCATCTTTCACAGGCTGGTGCACGTCGAGATCCGCAGGGCGCATAACGAACTGGCGGGCTTCACGGTCGCGGTGGTCGCCGTCGTCTATGCGGTTCTGCTCGCGTTCATCGCGGTCGCCACCTGGGAGTCGTTCAGCGATGCCCAGGGACTGGTCGATAACGAGGCCGATTACGTAGGCAATATCTATCGCGATACGCAGGGATTGCCGCCCGAGGTCGGCCAGACTGTGCGCGACGATCTGATGCAATACGTCGCCATCGTTATCCATCAGGAATGGCCGCTCCAGCGTCAGGGAAAAACACCCGAGACCGGATGGGCTCCACTACACCGACTGCACAACACGATCATCACGTTCCAGCCGCAGACCCGCGGCCAGGGGGTGGTTCAGGCCGAACTTCTGAGGACTCTGAATGAACTTTACAAGGCGCGCGAGAGCCGGCTCTCGGCCGTCGAGGGCCACGTTCCCTTCGTTATCTGGTGGATCATCTTTTTCGGCGGTGGCTTGGTTGTCATTTACACCTATTTGTTCGGCTTTCACGACTTCCGCATGCATCTGGTGATGACCGCGGTGGTGACGACCTCGCTGGCGCTTGTGGTTGTGCTGATTATCTCATTGGACTGGCCGTTTCGGGGCGCAGTGAGCATCACACCCGAGGCATTCTTGAAAACCCAGGCATCATGGGGGACGGCCGACTCGACCACAGCTCGAACGCAGCCGCCAAAATGAAATAACCGGGGCTCCGTAAACTTTTTTAAGAACGGGCGATTCTGCTCGGATTCAGCACGCAGTGCAGCGAGCGGATTTAGCCGTGTCAAAGCTTGCGCCGACATGGATCGCGAGTTTCAAATCGCGCCGAATCGCTGCTAGCATCGGCGCCGACAGGAGGCTTGATAAGCATGACTGCGGCGATGAAGGAGACGGGACTGCATTCGGGGCGCATCGCTGACTTACGCAGCGCGCTCGGATGGTTGCGCGAAACCGGCGATCTGATCGAGACCGACAAGGAAGTCGATCCAAATCTCGAGATTACGGGGCTGCAGAAGCATCTCGACGGCAGTTGCCCGATCGTTTTCAACCAGGTGCGCGGCAAGCCGCGCCATCGCGTGGTCACCAACGTCTTTGCCGACGGCAACGTGATCAACAAGCTGTTCGGATGGTCGAGCAATCAGGAGCGCACCCGCCAGCTCGCCTGGGCGATCTCGCATCCGCTGCGTCCCATCGAAATCGGGCAGAAGGAAGCGCCGGTTCAGCAGGTCGTGATCGAGAAGCCAACCGACGTGAACGAGTACATGGTCCCGATCCGGCACACCGATCTCGAGCCGGAGTTCACCGTCGGCTCCGGCATCCGGCTGATTTCGGGTGAACAGTTCGATGGCGGCACCGACGTCGGTTACAACCGGATGAATTTTCGCTGGGGCAACGTCGGCACTTTCCAGATCTCGCCCGGCTCGCATATGTGGCAGGTGGTCTCGCGCTACTACAACAGCGGCAAGCCGGTGCCGATCACGATGGCGTTCGGCGTGCCGCCAGCATGCACGCTGCTCGCTGGCGCGGGTTTCGACTATGTCATCTTGCCGCAGGGATGCGACGAGCTGGGCGTTGCGGGCGCCGTGCAGAAATCGCCGGTCCGGCTGGTGAAGGCGCGCACCGTCGACGCGATGGCGCTCGCCGATGCGGAAATCGTGCTCGAAGGCTACGTCGATCCGCGCGACCGCCGCTACGAGACGCGCGAGGCCGAAGAGGCGAACACCCAGGGCCGCTTTCATTTCCATCCCGAATGGGCCGGCTACATGGGCAAGTCCTATAAGGCGCCGACCTTTCACGTCACTGCGATCACCACGCGCAAGCCCGATCCCAAGCTCTTCGTTCACGTCCTCGGCGTCCACATGCTCGACGACAACAATATCGACACCACGATGCGCGAGGCGGCGATCTTCGAGCTGTGCCATCGGATGCAGCCCGGGATCATCCAGGACGTGCACATTCCGTATTCGATGACCGACTGGGGCGGCTGCATTATCCAAGTCAAGAAGCGCAACCGGATCGACGAGGGATGGCAGCGCAATTTTCTCGCGGCGATTCTTTCGACCTCGCAGGGAATGCGGCTGGCAATCGCGGTCAGCGAGGATGTCGACATCTACGACATGGACGACATCATGTGGTGTCTGACCACGCGCGTGAACCCGAAGACCGACATCCTGAATCCGATCCCCGGCGGCCGCGGCCAGACCTTCATGCCGGCCGAGCGGATGACCGCGGGCGAGAAGCAATGGACCGCTTCGAACACGCTGTTCGAGGGCGGAATGGGCATCGATGCGACGGTGCCGTTCGGTTACGAGAGCGACTTCATGCGGCCGGTCTATCCGGTCGACCGCGTCAAGCCGGAAAACTTCTTCTCTAGCAAGGATCTGAGCAACGCGCGCGCCAGAATGAAGGGATGGGTCCTATCATTGGCGCGCACCGGACGCTAAGCGAACCGTCGACGCCGGCTCAGGCGGGATGCTCCAGCTTCCACTCGGCGGCCAACGCTTTGCGATCGAGCTTGCCGCGATCGTTCTTCGGCAGGTTGTTGCGGAAGAAGATCTGCTTCGGAATCTTCAATGCCGGAAGCCGTTCGCGGCAATGTTCGAGCACGGCATCCGCGCTGAGCTTCACGTCCGGCTTGCCCACCAGATAGGCGACCACTTCTTCGCCGTAGATCCGGTCGGGAACGCCGACCGCCGCCGCTTCGGCGACGCCAGGAACCTCGAGCAGCACGTTGTCGATCTCGAGCGGCGAGATGTTGACGCCGCCGCGGATGATCAACTCGCGCGTCCGCCCGGTCAGGTACAGGTAACCGTCGGCATCGAGATAGCCGATGTCGCCAGGCCGGATGCGTCCGACCGAGGTGGTCTCGATGGTGCCGTCGTAGCGCAGATAGCGGTAGCGGGTTTCAGGATCGCCGCCGACCTCGACCTCGCCAGCTTCACCCGGCGGCAGCACTCTGCCTTCGCCGTCGACGATCGCGATCTGCTGGCTCTTAAACGGCCGGCCGACGCTGCCGAAGCGGCGGTTGCGCTCATTGCTGCAGGCGATCCATAGCGCTTCGCTGCTGCCGTAACCCTGCGCGATCGGGATTCCGTACATCGCCTCGAAGGCCCGCCAATGCTCGGCAGTGAGCGCGGCCGAGCTGGAGGTGACGAAACGCAGGCCCGGAAGGTCGGCGGCTTTGATCGGCACCGGCCGGTTCACCAGCATCGCGATTCCAGTCGGGTTGCAGACGCCGATCGTCGCACGATACGTGCGGAGCCACTCGAAGTAATGGCTCTGCGAGAACTTGCGCGCCAGCAGCAAGGTTGCGCCGCGGAACAATGGAGCGAGACCGCCGAGTTCCTGTGCCGAGACCCAGTTGAGCGAGCGAAACTCAAGCATCCGATCGTCGGCGCCGAGCTCGAGCGTCTCTGCGATTGAGTCGACGTTGATCGCGAGCTCGGAAAAGCCGATCACCGCGCCTTTCGGCAGCGAAGTGGTGCCGGAGGTATAGACGATGATGGCATCGTCGCGCGGGCCGCATACTGATGGCGTCTCACGCGGCGACAGTGCCGCGATGCGTGCGAAGAATCCCGTTGCGCCCTCACGACGCCATTCGCCAAGTTCTCGCCATTCCTCGACCGGGCAATCGCCGAGCCCCTCGATCAGCGCTGGCTCTTCGTACAGCAGCAGCTTCGGCCTGACGGCGCCGAGGATCTCCGGCAGATGGGCGCGATTCGTATCGGTATTGATCGTGCAGATGGTCGCGCCGTAGCGCAGGACGCCGAGGAAGACCACCAAATGTTCGAGCGAGTTGCCTGAAAGCAGCGTCACACGCTGGTTCGCGCCGATTCCCCGAGCGGCGAGAAAAGCTCCGATACGGCCCGTCAGCTCATCGAGCTGACCGTAGGTTATCGCCTTCCCCTGGTCGACGCTCTCGAGAAAGATTTTTTCGGGTGAGCGCCGCGCGCATTCTTCTATCCGGCTCGCGAACGGATTTTGATAAGCCATCCAGAGTTCCTCAAGGAAAGTGACGCTCCTCAGGTTCGTGTATTCTTGAGTCTCTGTCACGTATCGTCAAGGAGAAACAGCCGCGGGCGCTCAACCATGTCTTCGATAGCCACTCTCCTGCGCACCGCCGCCCGCGAGTATCCCGACGCCGAAGCGATCGTCGATCGCGGGCGGCGCATCAGCTTCGCCGAGTTCGATCGATCCGTCGACGCGCTCGCTTCCGGCCTGCGCGACCTTGGGCTGGTGCGCGGCGATCGCGTCGCGCTCTGGCTTCCGAATCACGCCGAATACCCAATCAGTTATCTCGCCTGCCTGCGTCTCGGAATCATCGCGGTGCCGATCAACATTCGGCTCGCCGATGACGAAGTGAGCTACGTGCTCGAGCACTCGGGCGCCTCGGCGTTGTTCACGATCGGAGCATTCGGCGGGCAGGACTTCCTTGCGCGCAGCCTCGCGCTCAAGCGCCGGATTCCCGGGCTCCGCCGGATCGTCGCGGCCGGCACGGACGCGCGCGAGCGCGCGGAAGTGTTGCCGTTGGAGGAACTAAGCGCCGCGACGGACCGCAGCGCGGTCGGCGACAGCGAGGACCAGGTCGAAGATTCCAACCCCGCGCTGATTATCTACACTTCCGGCACGACTGGACGGCCCAAAGGCGTCACCATCGCGCACGGCGCGCTTCGCTTCTGGAGCGACCGTGCGGCGGAGGCGGGATTCTTTCGGCGCGGCGATAGAATCCTGCTGATGGTTCCGTTCGCGACCGCGGCCGGCTCGATTATCCAGACGATCCCGGCGTTACGCGTCGGCGCGGCGCTGGTGCTGATGGAGACCTTCAAGGCCGAGCGCTCGTTGCAGCTAATTCAGTCCGAGCGCATCACCTGCCTTGCCGGTCCGCCGACGATCTACATTTTGCAGATGAATGTGCCGGATTTCGAAGGCTACGATCTTTCGAGCCTCGAGCGCACGTTGGTCGGCGCGGCGCCGGTCGCATCCGAACTGGTCGAGGAGATGTGCCGCAGGCTGCCGTCCCGCGTCATCAACGCGTACGGCGCGAGCGAGACCGCCGGACTGGTCACCTGGATGCCGCCCGACGCATCGGTTGAGCAAATCACGCGGACCTCGGGAAAACCGATGCCGGGCTTCGAGATGAAAATCGTCGACGCCGACCGGCGCGAAGTGGCGCCGGGCGTGGTCGGCGAAATCGCGGTGCGCGGCGGATCGATCATGCAGGGCTATTTCCGCGATGACGCGCAGACCGCCGCCGTCCTCGATGCGGATGGATGGTGGTACTCGGGCGACCTGGGCCGCATCGATGCCGACGGCTTTCTCACGATCGAGGGCCGGCAGAAAGAGATGTACATTCGCGGCGGCTTCAACGTTTATCCCGCCGAGGTCGAGGCTGCCCTGGCAAAGCATCCGGCGATCCTGATGGCGGCGGTAATCGGCGTTCCCGATCCGGTGCTGGGCGAAAAAGGCCGCGCCTACATCGTGCTGAAGGAGGGCAGCACGCTGACGGCGGATGAGGTCAAACAATTCTGCCGCACGCGCATCGCCGACTACAAAATTCCCGATTACGTGACGTTCCGCGATGCGCTGCCGCTGAGCGGCCTCGGCAAAATCCAGAAGAGCCGCCTGATTGAGGAGGCGCGCGTTGAAGCGGCCGTCGTCTCCGGGCGCGGCTGATTACTTCTTCAAGTAACGCTCTACCTTCTTCGCGATACGCTCCATCTCTTCGCGGCTCGGCCGCGCGACTTTCGCGAACTCCTGGTGAACTTCCGGCACCTTAATGGTGGCGTCGATGCCGACCTGCTCCGTGATGAGCGTGTTGCCCTGCGGGCCGCGCGGCGCCGACGGATCGAGCACCAGAGCGCCGCCGTATTCGTTGAACATGAAATCGCGCTTGGGCTGCGTCCGCGTGACCATCGCGATGAGCACGTCGGTCAGGTTGTAGGGATCGATATCCGGTCCAACCACCACCACGTACTTCATCATGCGCGGAAACCGGCCGGCCGCCGACCAGACCGCGTGAATCACGTGGCGGCCGAACCAGTGGAACGGCTTCTCCTCGCGATCGCAATCGAGCTGGACGACGACAAACGGCAGCCACGTGCCGCCGTGCACAACGACATCCTTGACCTGCGGCAGCTTGCGCTTGAGCTCGGCAAGTATCTCGACGGCGACAAAGGTGACCCCGACGTAGCCGTGGTCGAACGGCGGCCACATTTCGTAAACGTTGTACCAGATGGGCTTGCGGCGGCGCGTGATGGTGTTGATCCTGATGAGCGGCAGGATGAAGGCGGGATCATAGTAGCCGAGGAAATTTCCGTGCGGACCGTCGGGCTCTTCGCGCGGCGGCACCTCGATCTGACCCTCCAGGATGTATTCCGCGCTCGCCGGCACGTAGAGGTCCGAATCCTCGCATTTGACCAGCTCGAGCGGTTTCCCGCGCACGGCGCCGGTGAGCGCGTACTTGTCCCACTTATGCGTGCCCATCAGGATCGACGGGCCGCCGCCGATCGCGAACAGCGTGGGATCGAGCACGTATGCGATCGCCACATCGAGCGGCTTGCCGAGCTTCACCGCCTTCGAATAGTGGACGCCGAGATCGTTGTAGATCGGATTCCACCAGGCGTATGCGGTCATGTACGACTTCTGGAGCTCTTCGGAGTAGGGCTTGCCGTCGGGATCGACACCCATCAGCCCGTACCGATAGGTGCTCGCGTTAAGTTCGCCGGTGATCGGATCCTTCGAGGCTGTGATATCGCAGTTCGGGTACGACTGGCGCTCATCGCCGAACCAGACGTGCGGAATCTGCGTTCGCAGATCGATATCCGAGCCTTTGATGACGATTTCCTTGCAGGGCGCCGCCGAGCGATTGACGATCGTCGGATCGAGCCAGCTTCCGGGATCGTTCAGAATCGCGCTGAGCTTGAGCTTCGCTTCGAGTTCAGTCTTCGCGCCGAGGGCAGCAGCCATTCGTCGCCGGCTGCCGAAGACATTCAGCACCAGCGGAATATCAGGCGTGTTGTAGCCGGCCAGGTTTTCGAGCCACAGGCACGGTCCGTCGACCCCGGCGACGTGCGATTGCAGCGCGGCCAGTTCATTTTTTTCGCGGCTTACATCGATCGGCTCTTCGATTTTGACCAGATCACCCTGGGTTCGAAGATCATCGAGGAAGTCGCGGAGATCGCGATAGGGAAACGGCATGAGAGACTCCTTGTTGCGATGCGCGACGCTAGTTGATTTCAATTGATGCTTCAAGTTGATGGACACCCGATGGCGCCATTGTCTAGAGTGCGTTGAGCTTGACCCTTCATCCGAACGGAGTGTTTTATGCCGGCTGATTGGAGTCTTAAGGGACAACTGCTCGGCGCATGTAGTTGCGATTGGGGATGTCCATGTAGTTTCGACGCGCCGCCAACCAAGGGCTTTTGCGACGGAGTTTATGTATGGCACGTAACGCGGGGCCGTTTCGGCAAGACCCGGCTCGACGATCTCAGTTTCGGGATCGTCGGACATTCGCCCGGTCCGCTCCATCTCGGCAATGTCACGTGGCAACCGATCATCGAACAGCGCACCGATGCGGAGCAGCGCGTAGCGATACAGGAACTCCTGAGCGGGCGCGAGGGCGGACCGTGGCGCATATTCGCCGGCGTCGCCTCCAAAATTCTCGATCCGATCTTCGCGCGGATGTCGGTCAAAATCGACGGGCTCAAGAGCCGCGCCCGTGCCGGCAAGGTCGTTGACATCGCGCTCGAACCGATTCGCAATCCGGTGACCGGCAAAGTCGAAGAACTCCGGCTGGTGAAGCCGACCGGGTTCACCTCGAAATGGGCCGACCTGGGCCGCACCCGTAAGATGACGGTCGCGGCGCCGGAACTCTCATACGATTATTCCGGCCAATACGCCGAATTCTCCGAGTTCAGCTACGCTTCCGGGAAGTAGACCGGTCAGTCGCAGCTTCGACGAATCGGCACGGCCGGCTTTACCGCCGTCCATCAAATGTCAGGAGACTGAAATGGCCAACACCTATGAGAAAAGCGTGATCAGCTTCGACCTCGCCCATCAGATGGTCGGCGCGGCGGCTGCGAAGGCTAAAGAGATCGGGGTGCCGCAGGTAATCGCGGTGATCGACGACACTGGCTATCTGAAGGCATTCGCGCGTATGGATGGCGCGCCGCTGATGTGCGAAGAGATCGCGAGCAGCAAAGCCTTCACCGCGCTCTTCGGGATGCCGACCGAGCAGTTTTTCGACGCGCTCAAGGGCGACGCCTCGTTGATGGCCGGGCTGTTCCATCGCCCGCGCATCGCTGCGTTCGGCGGCGGCCTCCCGATCAAGATCGGCAATGCGGTGGTCGGCGCAATCGGCGTGAGCGGCGGGACGGCCGCGCAGGACATCGAGTGCGCGAAGGCCGCGCTCGCGCTGATCAAATAACGCCCGCTTCTTTTTCAGGTGTGAATCAGCCCGGTGATGCCGGCGACGAACAGCGGCGTCAACGTCCATCCGGCCAGGATATGCACCCATAGGTAGACGCGAAGCGCCGCGCCTTCCATCCTGCCGAGGTCGCGTCTTCGCCCGAGCAGCTTCACCTGATGGTCGCGCATGTGACGCGGGTTGGGACGCCAATGCTGCGCCTGGTGCAGATCGACCAGTGGGAGAAAGTTTTCGAGCGAGTAGACGAAGCTGTTGAAGGGCGGGTAGTGCGTGGGACATCCGCCCTTGCCGACGAATGACTTGTAGGCATCGCTCTCGGTGGGCGTCACCAAGCCGGCGCGATAACCCCATCCGAACAGTAACGTGCCGAGAAACACGAAAGCGACGATCCACCAGAGCGCCTGCAACGGACGATAACCGTAGCCGATCGTGATCTTGAGCAGGAATTGCCAGGCGCGCTCCGCGGCGCTGAGACCGCCAAATCTCCGCCGCTGGTCGCGCTTCGCGATCATCACGGCGATCGACTCGACCTCGCGCCCGCCGTCATGCAGCACTTCGGCAAGCTGATTGAACGGCTGCGCTCGATAGCCCGGCGGCTGGAGCGCGAGCCATCGAAGCCGCACCTGCGCATCGTCGGGGGCCTCGCCGAAGCTCTTGTACACGAGGCCGTTGATCATCAGGTGACCGGGATGTGGCCAGCTCGCCGGATCGTCCCATAGCGCGCCGACCTGCGCGTCCTCGAGATCGAGCAAGGTCTGCGGCGTGCTCGTAATGTCGGTCCAGTAGAGCGTCCCGCCGACTTTCGCGCGTTCCGCATTGAGACCGGTCGGACCGTTGCCGACAAACCGCACCGAGTTGAAGCTGAGCGAGCCACCGACGGAGCTAAGGCGGAAGTCGACCATCCCGTCGCTCTCGAAGCCGTCGTGAAACAACGCGTCGCCGCCCATGATCGCGTCGATCACGGAAACGGTCGGCTGGCCATTGCCGTGGAAATGACCGGCGCTCAGATTCAGGTCCCCGTCGACCCGCGCACGGAACAGATCGAGCGTCGCGTAGCTGCCCTGGCCGAGGGTGAAATCGCCATGCACGACGGCGCGGGCGCCTTCGATCTGTCCGATCGCATCACGGCGGAAATCGAGTGCGCGCGTATCGGCATAGGAAAGATTGATGCCGTCCGGAACTGAGCAGTTCACCAGCGTGATCGGCGCGCCGACGTGCATGAAGGAGAGATCGAGCGGACCCGTGATGCGCGCGCCGCCGAGTCCGATACCGCTCGGATGCACGTGCTTGAGGGCCCCCGGATCCGTGAGAAGCCAGCCGAGCAGCGTCGCGCGAATCGATCGATCGACGCTCCAGCGTGCGGCCGTCGCCGGATCGTTGGACGGATCGTTGCGATCCCGGCTCGGACCGACCCAGGCGAGATCGCGATGCGGCGCAAAATCAATCAGCCGCATCTCGGCCGCAGAAAGTTTGCCGAACGCCGCCTGCGCCATCTGCTCGAGCGCGGCGACATCCTGCGCCTGCGGATCGATCACGGCGGCAATCGCAGAGCAAGTCATCAGCGCTGCCGCGAACAGCGCCAGACCAAGCCCCGCGATCAATCTCGATATGAAAGCGATTTGCCGTTCTTCTCCGCAGCGTCAAGACGCCAGGAATAAGCAACGGAGCTTCTACCAAATCGATGCGCGACGGTCCATCGAGCGGTGCGGCATCGTCGACCGCAGCGCGAAGCCTTCGGAGCAGCGAGAACCTGTCGAATTATCGATGAATTTCTAGTGGTGGGCAGGGAGTGAATCGAACACTCGACACGAAGATTTTCAGTCTTCTGCTCTACCGACTGAGCTACCTGCCCACCGCGCGAAGCGATGCGCGGCTTTCATTGGTAGCTTCCCACGCCCGCACTTGCAACACCGCCGATGCGCTCAGGCGCGTTGCGCCTTGATCCGCGCCTCGACGAAATCGATCACGCGCGCCTCAAGATTTACGTTGTCCAACCGATCGATCTCCTGCACGCCGGTCGGACTGGTGACGTTCACCTCCGTCAGGTAATCGCCGATCACATCGAGGCCGACGAAGTAGAGCCCGTCGCGCTGGAGCCGCGGCTTCAGAATCCGACAGATTTCGCGATCGCGCGCGGTGAGCTCCGCCTTTACGCAGAGCCCGCCCACGTGGATGTTGCCGCGATTCTCGCTCGGCAGCGGCACGCGCAGCGTCGCTCCGATCGGCTCGCCGTCGAGTACGATCACGCGTTTGTCGCCGTTGCGAATCTCCGGGATGTACCGCTGGCCCATCGTGAGCCGGGTGCCGAAATTGGTCACGGTCTCGAGAATCGCGTTCAGATTGCGATCGCTCGTGCTGGCCAGAAAGACGCCCTCGCCGCCGTGACCGTCAAGCGGCTTCACGATCGCTTCGCCGCCCTGCTCATCGATGAACTGCTTGAGACGCGCGATGCTCGAGGTTACCAGCGTCGGCGGAATCACGCCGGGAAAATTCAGCGTGTAAAGCTTTTCGTTCGCCTCGCGCAGGCCCGCCGGATGATTGAGTACGAACGTGCGCCGGCTGTCGATGAGGCTCAGGAGCATCGTCGCGTAGAGATAAGCGGCGTCCGCCGGCGGATCCTTGCGCATGAAGACCGCGTCGAACGAATCCAACGGACGCTCGGCGCCCGCCTCGAGCCATCGGTAGTGCGCCGCCTCGCGCATCACGGCGCAGCGCCGCGCGAAAGCCATCGCGCGATCGCCGCGTGCGAACAGATCGCGCAGACCGATGAAGTGCACCTCATGCCCGCGCGCCAGCGCCTCGAGCATGAAGACGAACGTGGTGTCCTTGTACTGATCGATCCGCTCCAGCTCGTCCATCACGAATGCGAATTTGTATGGCACAGCTCTTCAGCTCCCTTCGGCGTTCAGTGCGGCGGCAGCGATCGCAAGCGCGGCAAGCGCCGCAGTCTCGGAACGCAGGCGCGAACCGCCGAGGCCGACAGCGATGAACCCGGCGCGTTGCGCGGAATCGAGTTCAGTTTGATCGAAACCGCCCTCCGGTCCGCATAACAGGATCAGCCGCCGCGGATGCTCCGCGTCGAGAGTACGAATCATCGGGGGTGCTCCCGGCACGCAGATTAGCTTGGTCGTGTCAGCGGGTTGCGATGTCATTAATTCGGCGATCGGGCGCGGCATCGCGACCTGAGGCACCGCGGGCGCCAGACTCTGCTTTGCAGCCGCGGCGGCAAGCCGGCTCCAGCGCGCGGCCCGCTCGGCGCCGACCGAGGCCATCCGGCTTCGCGCGGCGACGATCGGCCAGATCTCGGCGGCTCCGAGCTCGACCGCTTTTTCGACGATGAAGTCCATCCGTGGACCACGTATCAGCGCCATCGCGAGGATAATCGGAACGCGCGCCCGCGCAACCAGCCGCGAATCGATCGCGATCGTCGCCCGCTCGCGCGTCACACTTTGAATGCGCCCGGCAAACTCGCCGCCGCCGGCGGGATCTATCAGAATGACGCGCTCGCCGGCATCGAGACGGACGAGGTCGCGCATGTGGTGCAACTCGCGGCCACTCACGCTTGCGATTGCCTCGCGTGCGATCGGCGCGTCGGCCAAAAATCGCGGCGCGGTCTTCATTGACGCATCACGAGCGTGACCCATCCGCGATCTACCAGCTCGTCATCGAGTGTGAGCCGGGGACGGAAACGGCGGAGCACCGCGGTCCGTTCGCGCTCCAGGATTCCACCCAACACCAGCCGCGCTTCGGGATTCATTAGACCGATCAGAGCGGGAGCGAGTTCGATCAAAGTCGAGCTCAGGATATTCGCGGCGACCAGATCGACGCGTTGCTTAAGAGTTTGCAACGGAGCGGCCGAGAAACGCACGGCATCGATTCGATTCAGCCTCAGGTTCTCGCGCGCGTTGTCGAGCGCGTCGCGGTCCGTGTCGATCCCGACCACGCGGGCCACGCCCAACCTTCGCATCGCGATCGAAAGGATGCCCGAGCCGCATCCGACGTCGAGGCCGGCGCGGAACCGAAGGCGCGCGCAGAGCCGTTCGATCATCACCAGAGCGCCGGCGGTCGAGCCATGATGCCCGGTGCCGAACGCCTGTGCTGGATTGATCGTCAGGTTGATACGACCGGGGTGGCGCGCCTCGACCCACGGCGGAACGATCAGCAGCCGGCGGCCGATCGGGAGCGGTTTGAATCGCGACCGCCATCGCGTCGCCCATCCGGGATCCACGATTCGCGCGGCGCGCGGCGCGTGGCGATTGTCGACCATTCCGGCGGCGGCCAGCGCGTGATTTATTTCGGCCAGTTGCCTGCTGCTCAGCCGTTCGAAGAACGCTTCGAGCGTTCGGGTCCTCCGGAGCGCGCGCGCCGAACGCTCCGCATTAACGCCGTCTTCATACCAGGTCTCCATCGGCGGATGCTGCCCGTGACGAATCGGCTTCACGGCGCATCCCAACGCTCCGTGCGCGATCAGGATCGCCGCAGCATCGTCGGCAAGCTCGGGCGCTACGGCAAACGCCGCTTTCACATAGCTGCGGCCGGGGGGCTTGGTGCTCGGGTCCATCGGATTCCTGACTCTCGAATATTGCATCCGGGGTTCGTGCTGGCGAGACCGGTCGGGGGTTGTCGAAAGATCGATGCTTGCGCGATTTGAGCTTTGCGCCCGCCTCGTTAGACTGGGATTGCCGTGCAATAAGTGGCCGGACTGCTCAACATAGCTCATCGCGGCGCGAGCCGAACCTGCCCCGAGAACACGATCGCGGCGTTCATCGCGGCGGCAGATGCAGCCGCGGCGATGTGCGAGCTTGACGTGCGGCTTTCGCGTGATGGAATTCCGGTGGTCATTCACGATGACACTGTAAATCGCACGACGGACGGACGCGGAGCGGTTGCGGCAATGTCGTTGAGCGAGCTCAAGCGGCTGGACGCGGGAGTGCGCTTCGGCCGCCATTTCGCCGGCGAGCGGATCCCTACTCTCGATGAGGTCTTCGATGCGCTCGGCGATCGATGCGGCCTCGATATCGAGCTCAAGGACGGCGCAGCAGACGCGCAGGTCTGCGCGATAATCCGCGAACGTTGCGCATATGATTTAACTGTTGTTTCGAGTTTCGATTGGGCGGCGCTCAGGCGCGTTAAGGCGCGTGATACATCGATCCGTATCGGCGTCCTGGCCGACAAGCGGCCTGAACTGATGATCGCGGAGGCCGGCGCGCTTGGCGCGTGGTCGGTTAATCCTCGCTATACTCTTTGCACGGCTGAACTCGTGAGCGAGGCGCATCGCAATGCCTTCAAGGTGCTGGTCTGGACGATCGACGATCCGTCGCAGATGCGTCGCATGATCGCGAACGGCGTCGATGGCATCGTGACCAATGATCCGAAGCGGCTGGGGACGCTCATCCGCTGATGGCGCGTTTCGCACAGGACAAGCTCGAAGAGCTGCGCGAGCGCGCCAGCATCGTCGAGGTCGTCGGCGCGCACGTCCGTCTCAAGCGCGCCGGCCGCAACTACGTCGGCCTCTGTCCGTTTCACAATGAGAAGACACCGTCATTCTCGGTCAACGCCGAGCGCGGCTTCTTTCACTGCTTCGGATGCGGCGCGGGCGGCACGGTGTTCGATTTCGTGATGCGCCTTGAAGGGCTGACCTTTCCAGAGGCGGTGCAATCGCTCGCGCGGCGCTACGGCGTCACGTTGCCGGAAACGCATGAACCGGGAGGACCCGCACCCGGCGAGCGCGAAGCGATGTATCGCGCGAACGAGTTCGCTGCCGCCTACTTCAGTCACGTCTTATGGAAAACGCCGTCGGGTGAAACGGCCCGCGTTTACCTTAAGTCCCGCGCCATCGCCGATGAGACCGCGCGCGCCTTTAGTCTGGGATTCGCCCCGGTGCAGACTGGTTCGCTCGCGAACGCGCTCCAGCGGCGCAATCTGGTCGATGGCGCCGTGAAGGCTGGGCTCATCCGCCGCGACGGCGGCGCGATGCGCGAGCTGTTCATCGGGCGATTGATGTTTCCGATTCGCAATGCACAGGGACGCGTGGTCGCCTTTGGCGGACGGGTACTCGACGATCGTTTACCCAAGTACATCAACTCGCCGGAGTCGCCGATCTACTCGAAGGCGCGAAGTCTTTATGGCTTGCATGAGGCGCGGCAGGCGCTCGCGCGCGCCGACCGCGCGATCGTCGTCGAGGGCTACTTCGACGCGATCGTGGTCTCGCAGGCCGGCTTCAAGGAGGTGGTCGCGAGCCTCGGCACCTCGCTCACTGTCGAGCAACTACGCCTGCTCAGCCGCCATACGCGCAACGTGATCGCGGCGTTTGACGGCGACGAGGCGGGACGCAAAGCCTCAATGCGCGCGCTCGAGGTATTCCTTGCCGCAGGACTTCTCGGCCGCGGAATCTTCATCCCGGCGGGCTTCGATCCGGATACGTTCATCCAAAAGCGCGGCGCGCAGAGCTTCGGCGAGCTGCTCGAGCGGGCCGAACTGCTGATCGATTTCTTTGTGCGCGAAGAGGCCGCCGCAGCGGGATCATCGCTCGAGCGGCAGGCCCGTGCCGCCGAGCGAGTGGCCGAAGTTCTGCGCCAGGTTGCGAATCCCTTCGAGTTCGATCTGTTGGCGCGCAAGGCGAGCGCAATGCTCGGCGTCAATGAGGAAGTCTTCCGAAACCAGGGACGAAAACCGACACGGCCGGCGGCACGCGCCGGCACAGCCGCGCCCACTGCGACGACGAGCGCCACGCGGGACGCTGCCGCGCAGGCTGAACTCGGGATCGTGAGTATTGCGATAGCAAGGCCTGAACTGCGGGCCGCTATCGGCGAGGCCGGCTACATCGGGGAGTTTCGCGATCAGCAGATGGCGCTGCTACTCGACGGCATCTGCCATCTCGAGGAATCCGACGGCAGCGTCGAGGAATGGCTCGCGGAGCGGATGACCGATGAGCAGCGCGGGCGGCTGAGCGCGATGGCGCTGGTCGCCGAGCTCGACGACCCAGGCTCTGCGCGTGCTTTGCTCAGGGATTATGCGCGGGCACTTATGCGGCGGCGCACCGCGCGCGCTGTGGAAGAGCTCCGGCGCGAGGTTGTGCAGGCGAGCGACCTCGACGATGCGACGCGCAAGGCGCAGGAGCTGATCGCGCTGCGGCGTGGCGCGTCCAACGATCCCGCGTAAGCTGTGCAGGGCCTTAAACGAGATGCCCGGACTTGGTACCATGAGAGATGTTCCATGGCTGCGCGGGGGCCCATAGCTCAGCCCGGTTCAGAGCTGCCGGCTCATAACCGGCTGGTCCCAGGTTCAAATCCTGGTGGGCCCATACTTCATCGATCCCACCGGCGCAGCTTTCATTACGGAGGAGTAAATTGCGTGAAAAAATAGGCCGGCTGATGTCTCTGCAGACCATAGACAGGGATCTCCAGGAGTTGGCCGATTCGCTGGCTGCGGTTACTCAGGGCGTCGATCGTCTGCGCGAGGAGATTGGCAGTGCGCGCTCCGAGCTCGAACGGCTCACTGAAGAGCATAAACAGGCCGAAGTCGCGCGCCGCCATCTCGAGCGCGAGCTGGCTGAAGGCGAGGCGCGGATTCGGAACACGAGGATGCGCCAGAATCTGATCCGCAACGAAAAGGAGCTTCAGGCACTCGCCCACGAGGTTGAATCGCAGAAGGAGAGCAATCAGCGGCAGGAGGCGGAGCTGCTGGTGCTGATGGAGGCGGCCGATACCCGCGCCGCGCGCATCAAGGAACTCACAGCACTAATCGAACAGAAGAGCGCTGAATCGACCGCCGCCGAGAAAGAAATCGCCGGCAAGGCCGAGGAGCTGAAGGAATCGATGCGTAAGCGGCGTGACGAGCGCGATGCACTGGCGGAACAAATCGATGAGACGCTCAGGCAGCGATATGACGTAATTTTCAGCCGGCGCGGTGGAGTAGCGGTCGCGCTGGCCCGCGCCGGCACGTGCCAGGGATGTCGGATGCGCCTGCCCCCACAGCTCTACAATGAAATCCAGCGCTTGGATGACATCAGGTATTGTCCGAATTGCCAACGGATCCTGTACTTCGAACCGAATTCCGAAAGCTAAAACCGCTGAACATCTATCCCGTGCTATTATTGATCGCGCCGGAGTGAGCCGGGCGATCGCCCCGATACGGGGAGGAAAGTCCGGGCTCCGCAGGGCAGGGTGGCCGCTAACGGCGGCGCGGCGCGAGCCGCGGAAAGTGGCACAGAAAAAATACCGCCCGCAAGGGTAAGGGTGAAAAGGTGGGGTAAGAGCCCACCGGCGCGCGAGTGATCGCGCGCGCACGCCAAACCCCACCCGGAGCAAGACCAAATAGGAGGGATGGGTGGCCCGTCCGTATCCCTCGGGTATGGTCGCTTGAGCCGGCGGGCAATCGCCGGCCCAGATGAATGATCGCCGCCCGCAAAGGGTACAGAACCCGGCTTACAGGTTCACTCCGGCTTCGATTTCCGTCGCGTCCGTGCTGAGCGCTTGCGTGAAGTATCAGGGTTCGCGGTTCCGACGATCGTCGAATCAGCTCCCGTCAGGTGCTCCGCGATCGTCCGGAGCATCGCGAGATCGGCGGTTTCGATCGCCAGCTCGGGCGCGGCCGCAACCGCGACCTCGTCCGGCAACTTGCGCATGAACTCGCCGACGCGCGCCGCAGTCGTATTAAGTCGGCGCTGGTAATCCTCCAGATAATCGATCGCTCGTCCGATTTCCGGATCGCGTTTCGATGCGTCCCGGAACCCGGACGCCATCATCGCACCGTCACAGCCGTTCGCGCGGATGGCCGACGCTTCTTCGTCCAGGAACCGATTAATTACTATCGCAGCGGACGAGAGCCCTTCGCCGGTGAGTTCCTCCGTCAGTTCGCGCGCATGACTCAATCGATCGGGCTCGGCGGTCGTGACGATCACGAAATGAACCGTCGATGAACGCAGCATCCGCTCGGCCTTGCGAAACCGCTCGACCATGGCGCCGGTGGCCGCGGCGGCCGATGTGAAGAAGTCGGCGAGCGAGGACAGCACATCAGTGCCGGTGAATCGTTCGAGTTCCTCTATCACGCGACGCGACGCGCGGCTCGCGAATCGAAACGCGAGCCGGCTCCCGGGGAAAGCGGACGCCGACGAAAAAAGCCGGGCGGCCCCCGAATCGAGCAGGCGCGCCATTCGGCCCGGCGCCTGAATGAATTCGAAAGCGTGCGCGGCCGGCGGAGTATCGACGATCGTGACCTCGAAGCGCGACTTCTCATGGAGATCGTACAGCGCTTCGAGCGCCGCGTAAGCATCGGAGCCTGCGAGTTGCCCGGCGAGCGTCCGATAGAATCGATTCGCCAAAATTCGCTCGCGTGTCGCCCGGTCGGCGATGAATCTCTCGACCATCGCATTCCACTGATGCTTCACGTCGAGCACCATCGCGAACAGCGCGAGCCTCGGATCGAGGCCGGCACGCGCGAGCCGCCGCGGATCGATGCGCGTCGGACGATCGCCGAGTCGCCGCAGTCCGAGCGCATCGCGGAGACGCCGCGCCGGATCGATTGTGATTACTGCCGTACGGTTGCCTAAGGTTGCGCTGGCGATTCCCAGCGCGGCCGCGATGGTCGTTTTGCCCACGCCGCCAGTGCCAAGCAAAATTATTGTATGGCCCGTTCTCAGGCACTCTTTGATGCCATCCTGACCCGACACCCTCGATTTCGATGACCCCGCCACGATTCCCCATACCCTAACAACTCGCGCCGCGCGCCGCATCGCACGCCGATGCCCTGTGGACTGCCGCGCCCTTCAAAATTGGACCTTCAGCGTAATTTCGCTAAAATTTCGATGGTGGACGGAGGTGCGGCGATGGTCTGGATTATCCCGATTCTGACGCTCATTGCGGGCGCCGCCGCGGGTTATCTGATCGGACGGCTTGGCGCTTCAGCCCGCGCCGAGGCTGCCGATGCGGCAGCGCGCGAATTGCGCGATCAGCGCGACAAGTTGATCGCCGAACGCGACCGCCTCACGGGCGAACTCCGTGCGGCCGGCGAAGCGCGCGCCGCAAGCGTCGAGCGCGCCGCGACCCTCGAGCAGAGTTTCAACGATCAGCTCAAGCTCCTGCGGGCCGCCGAGGAGCGCCTCGCCATTACCTTCAAATCGCTCTCCACCGATGCGCTCGCCGCCAATCGCAACCAATTCCTCACGCTCGCTAGTGAGCAGCTTGGCGCGGTCGTCAATCCGGTGCGCGATTCGCTTTCGAAGATGGATGCGGAAATTCGCGAGCTAGAAAAGGCGCGCAGCCAGGCCTATGGCCACCTCAGCAATCAGGTGACGTCGCTCCTCGAAGCGCAGCGCGATCTCCGCGCGGAGGCCGAGAAACTCTCGCGCGCGCTCCGCGCGCCGAGCGTGCGCGGGCGATGGGGCGAGATTCAACTCAAGCGCGTGGTCGAGATGGCCGGGATGCTCGAGCGTTGCGACTTCTTTACGCAGGAGACCGCCAGCGCCGAGTCCGGCCGGCTCCGCCCCGATCTGCGCATCCAGCTTCCCGGCGGCAAGAACATCATCGTCGATGCCAAAGCGCCCCTGCAGGCTTATCTCGAATCGCTCGACGCGCCGGCCGACGATGCGCGCTCCGAAAAACTTCGCCAGCACGCCGCCCAGGTGCGCGCCCATCTGAACTCGCTCGCCGCCAAAGGGTATTGGGAGCAGTTCCGGCCCGCGCCCGAATTCGTCGTGCTGTTTTTACCGGGCGAGACCTTTTTCAGCGCGGCGCTCGAGCAGGACCCGGGGCTCATCGAGCACGGCGTCGCCCAGCGCGTCATCATTGCGACGCCGACCACGCTGATTGCGCTGCTGCGCGCGGTCGCCTACGGATGGAATCAGCAGCAGCTCGCCGAGAACGCCGCGCGTATCAACGAGGCGGCGCGCGAACTCGCCGATCGCTTCACGGTGATGGTCGGGCACCTGGGGAAGATGGGCGACGCAATCCGTAAATCGGTCGGCGCGTACAACGATGCGGTCGGATCGTTCGAAGGCCGCGTAATGCCGGCGGCGCGGCGGCTCCGCGAACTGGGCGTCGAATGCCGCGACAAGCTGCCGGAGCTTTCGCCGCTCGATCTCTCGATTCGCGAAATCGACTCGCCGGAACTAATCAACGGCAAGAACGGCAAGTGAATACTTACTGAGGAATGGCGATGGACAGAGAGTCGCTAACCGAGAAAATCGTTAGTCTGAAGCGTGCGAAAGGGATCTCCTGGAAGAAGATTGCCGAGGAGATCGGGCGCTCGCCCGGTTTTGCGACTGCGGCGCTCCTCGGTCAGATGTCTTTGACTAAAGAAGAGGCCGAAACGGCGGGACAGCTTCTTGGACTCGATGAAAATGAAATTGCGCTGCTGCAGCAAGTCCCATATCGCGGTTCTTTGCCCGCAGCAGTTCCGACCGACCCTCTAATCTATCGCTTCTATGAAATTACTCAGGTTTTTGGCACCACGTTGAAGGCGCTGATCGAAGAGGAGTTTGGCGACGGCATTATGAGCGCCATCGATTTTGAGTTGAGCGTCGACCGGGTTCCCGACCCGAAAGGAGACCGCGTGAAAGTGACGTTCAACGGCAAATTTCTTCCATATCGGAGATATTGACAGGACTCATCGTTTTCGCATCCGTCGCTAGGAATGACCACTGTCCATCGTTATCCTGAGCGAAGCGAGCCAACCGTAGCTAGGAGCGAACTCTCCGCTAGCCGGCGCAAAACGCGCTGATCGCCGACTGTAACGCCTTCACGTCGGGATAGCCCAGGGCAGATGCTGCCGCGGCGATGCCGCCATACTGTTGCGCCAGCGCGCTCACGCTCTTGCCTTTGCAGTCCGCTTCTCCCGGCGTCCCGGCAAACGCAGGAGCGGCGTCCTGGAACTCGTAGGCGCCGATGTCGCAGGCTGTTTCTCGGGCATCGGGACGCGGCGCTCCGCGCTGATCGATCGTGACCGGATTCCCAGTGATATCGGTGCAATCGCCTGCGGCGTCGATCGCGACGCTGCCCTGGTTCAGCGCCATCGTTTCCGTCGCGCCGGGAGCGTTCAGCGCGAGCGCCCCAAGGTTAAGCTGTGTGGCGGTCACCTGCGTGAAGTTGATGCTGCCGCAGGTGCCGTCGCCGTCCAGGTTCGCTCCCAGCGCAGTCGGAGCGAACGAACAATCGCCGCCCGAATTGCCCCCGATGATCGAGTTCTTCACCGTCGCGGCGCCGGAAATGCCGCCGCCGACGTAAGTGGCCGAGTTTCCAGAAAGAGTGCTGCTGCTGATCTCAAGCGCGCCGGAATTGAAGATGCCGCCGCCGTAGCCCGCGGAATTGCCCGAAAATGTGCTGTTGAGCAGCGAAGCTGTGTCCGAATTGAAAATCCCGCCGCCGAAATTGTCGGCGGAATTGCCCGAAAAAGTGCTGCCTACGATCGTCAACGTCCCGCTCTCATTGAACAGGCCACCACCGAAGTTGAACGCCGAGTTCTCCGAGATGGTGCTGTTACTGATCGCGACCGCGCCGCTCTCGCTGAAGATGCCGCCGCCGTAAATGAACGAGGTGTTGCCGGAGAGGGTGCTGTTATTCAGCAGAACCGTCCCGCCGGCGTTGAAGATGCCCGCGCCGTACCCGAACACCTGGTTGCCGGCGATGACGGTGTTGTTGAGCGTAACGGCGCCACCTTCATTCAAGATGCCGCCGCCGAACCAGGCCGAACCGTTTTGGATCGTCAGGTTCTGGAACGTCACCGTAACGCCGCTGTCGATCGTGAAAACGGTGCCGGTTCCGCCGCCGTCCACCGCCGTGGCCGAGGCTCCTTGACCCTCGATCGTCAGATTCTGATTGACCACGATCCCGGACTCGCTATGAACCGCATCGGTGATGCTGATGGTGTCGCCGCTGGCGGCGGCCGCGATCGCATCGGCGATCGTCGTGTAAGCGCATCCGCTGGCGCATACGGTCAAGGTCGCCGCGCGACCCGTCGCAGGCATCACCAGGGTGATGAAAAGCGGGACGAGTATTGAGGCGATTGCCGACCGCGCACTCGATCGTGAAGCGATTCGTTCGAAAGCGAGTTTCGCGAGTCTCAAACCGCGCGTTGGAAACCTCATCGAAGTAGCCTTTCCGAGCACGCGACGAGTGGTTGACGGCGTGCGGTTAAGCGGAGCCGCGCCGAGTCGGCGCTATTCGAATCGGCTGGATTTTCTTTGATTTCAGCCAAACGGTGATTATTGGCAGCAGATCGTATGCCAGTGGCAATGATGGGATTGGCCGATTTATTTGAGGCTTTGCTGTCGCGACGTATAAATCGCGGACAAATTGGCGTTGCTGATGTGCAACGGAACGAGGACGAAAGGATTTACGCCTGCTCGATGTTCGAGGGCGGCGGGGGCGGTTGGCGGAACTGACTCTTGTCGTTGCCGAGCGCGATCCAGGCCTCGACCTCGCGTCGCTCGCGATCGAGGAAGCGAGCGATTGCCGCGCGCAGCCCGTCATGCGCAATGAAGTGCGCGCTTCGCGTCAGCGCAGGATTGAAACCGCGCAGCCATTTGTATTCGCCGCCCGCGCCTGGCTCGAAACGCGTGAGGCCATGCGCGATACAGTGCTCGATCGACGCGTAGTAGCAGACGTTGAAATGCAGGAAGCGCAGTTCCTCGAAGCATCCCCAATAACGGCCGTACATCACGCCGGCCTTCTGCAGATTGAACGTCCCGGCGATTAACTTTCCGGCGCGATACGCCCCGATAAACGTCAGGTAGCGCCGGACGTGCTCGACGGCAAGCTCGAAGAACTTCGGCGTGAGGTACTGACGGCCCCAGTAGAGCTTGTCGATCGTCGAGCGATAGAGCTCGAACATCGGGCGGCACATCGACTGCGCGATCTCATCGCCATGCATGATACGCAACTCGACCCCCTGCTCGCCAAGCGCGGCGCGCTCGTGGCGGATCGCCACGCGGCGCTTGTGTTTGAGTTCGCGCAGGTAATCGTCGAACGTCGTGAAGCCGCGGTTCTGCCAATGGTACTGATAGCCGAGGCGTGGCAGGTAGCCGAGCGCGCAGAGTGCCTCAGCCTCGTCCTCCTCGCAAAAATTGACGTGCGCGGAGGAGAGCTTGTTCTCGCTGCAGAGCGTCATCAGGGTGCGGCCGAGAATTGCGGCCATCAGCGGGCGATTGACATCCGGCGCGGTCAGAAAGCGACGGCCGGTATGCGGCGTGAAGGGCACGCCCGCCAGCAGCTTCGGGTAGTAGCTGATGCCGGCGCGGTCAGCGCCGTCGGCCCATCCGTGATCGAACACGAACTCGCCCATGCTGTGGCTCTTGAGATAGACGGGACAGGCGGCGACCAGCCGTCGATTCTCGCGGATCGCGATGTGGCACGGACTCCATCCGGTTTTGCGGATCGCGCTGCCCGACTCTTCCATCGCGAAGAGCCAGTCCCAATCGACGAACGGTGAGTCCTCCGGGCGCAGCAGCGCGTTCCATTCCTCGCGATCGATCGCGCGGATGCTTTCGACGACCGCGATTTCCGGAGCTTTCGACGTGCGAGCCATTGGGGATCGAGCTTAACCGCCGCATCGCGCGCGGCATAGAGGTTCAACGGCGCCTGTTTCAAGACTCGTCGCGCGGCGGCCTGATTTGCTATCCTGAAAAGCGGGCCGGGAGAGGATCAACAACCGCAACCGGGGCAGTGATGAAGGCGGACATGAGGCGAATCGATCCACGTGCCGCGATTGAAGACGGGAGCGGCGCAAACGGCAAAGGCGGCCAGGGCGGCATCGTCACCGAACGTCGCGCCAAGGAGCAGACCAAGACCAGGCGGCCACCGCTCTACAAGGTCATCTTGCTCAATGACGATTACACGCCGATGGAGTTCGTCGTCGACGTGCTCAAGGTGGTGTTCCACAAGCCGCATGCCGAAGCAACCCGCATCATGCTCTATGTGCATCAGAACGGGATGGGCGTCGCGGGCGTTTATCCGTACGAAATCGCCGAGACGCGGGTGCGCACCGTCGAAGAGCTCGCGCGGCAGCATGAATATCCTTTGAAGTGCGTGATGGAGAAGGCGTGAGTTCGGATTCCCGCCGGGCGTGGTTATAATAGAGCCATGGCATCTCCCGGAGTGATGATCAGCCGCGAGCTGCAGATCACGCTTCAGCTTGCGATGACCGAGGCGGCGAATCGCCGCCATGAATACGTCTGTTTGGAGCATCTGCTGTACGCGATGCTCCACGATGTGACCACCAGCAACATCCTGCGCAATTGCGGGGCCGATCTCGAAGGCCTCAAGCGCAAGCTCCTGCAGTATCTCGACCACGAGCTCGAGCGGCTGCCGCAATCCGAGAAGGTTGCGCCGCGCTACGCGCTCGGTGTGCAACGCGCCTTGCAACGCGCGGCGCTGCACGTGCAGTCCGCGGGCCATCAGGAGATCACCGGCGGCAACGTGCTGGTGGCGATGTTTCACGAGAACGAATCGCACGCCGTCTACCTGCTCAACCAGGACGGCGTGACGCGCTTCGACGTGATCAATTTCATCTCGCACGGCGTCTCGAAGATCGGCGCCGATGACGGCGATGAGGGACGCGAGGCGGCGGGCGCCGAGCGCGAGGAAGGCGAGGGCGAATCCGAGCATGAGGACGACGAGGGCGAGCGCAAGGTGTCGCCGGCCAAGGCCCTGCGCACCTATGCAATCAATTTGACCGAGCGGGCGGCGAAGAATCAGATCGATCCGCTGGTCGGACGCAAGCGGGAGATTGAGCGCGCGATCCATATATTGCTGCGCCGCCGCAAGAATAATCCGGTGTTCGTCGGCGAGGCGGGAGTCGGCAAGACGGCGCTGGCCGAGGGCCTCGCGCTCGCGGTGCACAATGGCGACGTTCCTGCGGCCCTGAAGGACGTGCAGATTTACGCGCTTGATATGGGCGCGCTGCTGGCCGGCACGCGCTTTCGCGGCGATTTCGAGCAGCGTCTGAAGGCGGTGATCAAGGCCGCGACTGCCGATCGGCGCTGCATCCTGTTTATCGATGAGATCCACACGATCGTGGGCGCGGGATCGGCCTCGGGCTCGACGATGGACGCTTCGAATTTGCTCAAGCCGGCGCTGGCCTCGGGCGAACTTCGATGCATCGGGTCGACCACCTATCAGGAATACAAACGTTCATTCGAGCGCGACAAGGCGCTGGCGCGCCGTTTCCAGCGCATCGACGTGGCGGAACCGACGCAGGACGAGGCGGTCCAGATCCTGCACGGGCTCAAGAGCTACTACGAGAAGCATCATAACGTGCGCTACACGTCCGCCGCGCTACGCGCCGCGGTCGAGCTTTCGGCGCGGTACATCAACGATCGTTATCTGCCGGACAAGGCGATCGACGTGATGGACGAGGCGGGCGTCGCGGCGCATCTGCGCGCCCGGCATGGCGAGACCGTCACCGTCGGGCTACGTGATTCCGAGCGCACGGTCGCGCGGATGGCGAAGATTCCGGAGCGCACGGTCTCGGCCTCGGATCGGACGCGGCTGCAGAATCTCGACACCGAGCTCAAGGCGGTGGTGTTCGGACAGGACAGCGCCATCGATGCGGTCGCGCGCGCAATCAAGCTCGCGCGCTCGGGTCTGTCGCATCCGGACCGTCCGGTCGGCGCATTCCTGTTCGCCGGTCCCACCGGGGTCGGCAAGACCGAAGTGGCGAAACAACTCGCGCGCGTGATGGGCGTGGAGTTCGTGCGCTTCGACATGAGCGAGTACATGGAGCGCCATACCGTTTCGCGGCTGATCGGCGCGCCTCCGGGGTACGTCGGGTTCGACCAGGGCGGGCTGCTCACCGACGCGATCAACAAGACGCCGCATTGCGTGCTGCTGCTTGATGAGATCGAGAAGGCGCACCCGGACGTGTTCAACATCCTGCTGCAGGTGATGGATCACGCGACGCTGACCGACAATAACGGCCGCAAGTCGGATTTCCGTAACGTCACGTTGGTGATGACCACCAACGCCGGCGCGTTCGAGCTGGCCCGCAATCTGATCGGTTTCGGCAAGGGCGTTGAGAGCGGCAATCCGCGCGCGGTCATCGACAAGATGTTCGCGCCCGAATTCCGCAATCGGCTTTCGGCGATCATCGAGTTCGCGCCGCTGAGCCCGCTCACGATGGAGCGCGTGGTCGACAAGTTCCTGGGCGAGCTTTCCGATCGATTGAAGCCGCAGAAGGTGACGCTCGAGGTTTCGCCGGCGGCGCGCAAATGGCTCGCCGAGCACGGCTACGATACTCGCTTCGGGGCACGTCCGCTGAGTCGCCTGATCGAGAACGAGATCTCGCGCCACCTCGCCGACGAAGTGCTGTTCGGACGCCTCGCGAAAGGCGGCAAGGTCGCGATCGGCGTCGCCGACAACAAACTGACGTTCGAGTTCACCGGAGCGGAAGCGCCCGCGCCGGCGGCGAGCTGACCACGAGCGTTGCGTTGCCCACTCGGGCGCGTTGCCTTATTGTCGAATCAGGAGAGCACGGGAACCTGAGGACCCGGTGTGGCAGCCGCACTTAACACGCCCAACCTGCTGAGCATCGCCCGCATCGCGACGGCGCCGATACTGGTCTATCTGCTGCGTTTCACCGGACCGACCGCGGCCCTGATGGCGGCGGTGGTGTTTTTCTTCGCGACCATCAGCGACCTGCTCGACGGCTACATCGCGAGGAGCTACGGCACGGGCACGACGCTCGGCAAGTTTCTCGATCCGCTGGCGGACAAGATCGTGGTGACCGCGGTGCTGATCATGCTGGCTGGGATGGCGCGGACGCCGCACGTGCCGGCCTGGATCGTGGTGGTGCTGGTGACGCGCGAGATTATGGTGACGGGGCTGCGCGCGGTTGCCGCCGCCGATGGCCGGGTAATCGCGGCGGGCGAGCTGGGGAAATACAAAATGGCGCTGCAGGCGGTCGCCATCCAGGGGTTGCTCATCCATTACACTTACTTCCACATCAACTTCTTCGCCGCCGGGATGTTCCTGCTCTGGATCGCGACCATCGTGAGCGTCTGGTCGGGCGTCGACTATTATGTGAAGACCTTCGCGATGCTCCGGCCGGCGTCGGCGCCGCCGAGCAAGCGGGCCGCGATTTGACATCAAGGCGTGGGGCCGATAAAAAAATTGCTTCCGACGTGATCGGGACGAGCGGGTGTAGCTCAGTTGGTAGAGCGTGTGCTTGCCAAGCACAAGGTCGTCGGTTCGAAACCGATCACCCGCTCCAGCATTCTCGCCGCTAATTCTTTATAGAAAATCAGTATTTTTTAGGTCTCAACTCAATTTGAGTGGTTCGGCACGGGCTTAAACGCAGTCCCCGTTTGTGATTGCAGGGGGCAGGCTGCCAACCTTTCTCAACTCCCTTGACGCTCGAAGCCGGGGTAAGTAACCCTCTTCATCCGCGGCCGTGAGGAGGGGATGACGATGGTGAGAGTCAAATCGGCTGTAGCTCCTTCATGTCCGCGATGCGGCGCAGCAGCGCTGTTTCCGAACGCGCGCTTCTGTGGGCATTGCGGCGCGAGCCTAGCGGAAACCAAATCGGAGTTGCCCGAATGGCAGCGGCCGGCGCCGGCCCGATACTCGCACGTCTCGATGGCGCGGATGGCGCTTTCGTGCCCGGAATGCGGCGAGCCGATGCGCTTCGGGTTTCGCCACGTATGCCGGCGCTGCGGCGCGCGTCTGGTCATGGTGCCGCGCCTGTTCCATCCGAACCACTTCCGGGTTTACGTCGCGGGGCCGCGCGCCGCGCTGGCCGATCTCGCGGTCGAATTAGTAGGATGGATAATCGTGCTCGCCGTGGTCGGCGCGTTCATGGCGCTGCTCTGAGTGGGAATCGTTGGGCTGCCGTCACTTAACCGTGCCCATCAGCTTGACCGGCTGCGGACTCCTGAGCGCGTCATCGCCGATCGTCAGCGTGCCGGGCGCCTTGCCCGCCGTATTCGGGGCGTTGAAAGTTATCGTGACCTTGCAGACGCCGTGCGCCGCCAGCGAGCCGACGCAATTCTGGCTCGCCGCATAGGGTCCACTCGTTCCGATACTCTGGATATCCATCGCGATCGGATTCGGGTTGCGCAACGTGACCAGCCTGGTCGGAGTACTGCCCGGCGGGACCTTGCCGAAATTGAGCGCACGCGGTTCGATAAAGATCGCGCCCTGGCGTCCGATCCCGCGCAGCGCAACTTCCTCATCGCCATTGACTGCGTCGCTGCCAATCTGGAGCCAGGCGAAATGCGGGCCGGGTGAGTCGGGCTTGAAGGTCAGCGTGACCTTGCATGTTGCGCCCGGCTGCAACGTCCCGAGACAATTCTGGGAAGCGATATACGAGCTGTCGGTGGCGGCGAGCGATTGAATCGTGATCGGTAAATCCTGCGCCTTGTTCTTTGGATTGACCAGTGTCACGACCTGCGCGGGACTGGTCTTGCCTTCCGTGCCGAGCACGACCTCGGTCGGGAACTGCAACGCGCCGGGCTTGATCGTCAGCGCGGCGAGCACCGTGGGCGGCGGCGGAGGTCCGGCCTCGACCACATTGAACCCGGTCGAAGTTGTCGAAGGCGCGAGCGAACCATTGCCGGCGAACGACGCCGTCAGCGACTCGAAGCCGGTTGCGGGCGGCGTGAGCTGACAGCTCGCGAGCCCCTGCGCATTGGTGACCGCCGAGCAGCTCTCCGAGCCCATCGTGAAGGTCAGCGTCTGACCGGAGACGGCGACCGGCGGCGATGCGCTCACGTCGGTGAGCGCGGCAGCCGCGCTGAACGTGATGCCGGCATTGCCCGCCGTCGGACTCGGATTGAGGCTGACGGCGGTGACGTGCTTACCCGCGAACCAAGTTACGACCGCGTTACCCGAGGCGAGCGTCGTCTGCTGGCTATTGATCGTGACCGTGGCGGACGCCGTGATGCTGTCGTTGCCGGTAAAGAAGCCTGTGTAAGTGAATGAGGCCTGGCCGTTCGCGTCGGCGTGGACCATGCCGGTGTGCGGATTCGCGCCCGCAACGGTGAAAAAGATCGGCGTGCCCGCCGGCGAGGCGACGTTATTCAGCGTCGCTGTGAAGGTCAGCGAGGAGCCCTGCGCGGGCGAGGGCGCGACGCTGGTGGGCGTGATTCCGAGCGCCGGCGCCGTGTTCGGCGTTGCCAGCGCGAGGCAACTTCCATCTGACTTGCTAACCCGGATCACGCGATCGGTCTGCGTCGCGTAGAGGCATCCGTCGGGTCCGACGGTCACGAAGTCGCCGCGCGAGCCGCCGCTGTAAATCTGCGTGGTCGCCATCGAGCTGGTATCGATCTTGGTGATGCTGCCGTTGTTGGCGTTGACGTAAAGCGTCGGATGAGTCGGATCGCCCGGATTCGGCGCGAGCGCGATTCCATCGGCCGTCGGTACGGCGACCAACTGCGTCACGGTGCCCGGATTCTGGCTGTTGGTGCCTGTGATGCTGTCGACTTCGCCGTTCACCGCAGCATACAGAGTGCCGTCGGAGGCGAACGCCAGTCCATCACCGTCGATGTTGGAAACATAGGTCGACAGCGTGCCGCTGCCGGAGGCGAAATTGGAAAGGCGAAACAACGCGCTGCCGTTAGCGTCGAACAGGTCGCCGCTCAGGGGATCGACGGCCAGCGAAGTCGGGCATGACGGCGATGAGAGTGATCGTAAGACCGTGGCGTTGGTGGGATCGATCTGCGCGATAGTGCTCAAGTCAGCGCAGAAAGGGCCCGCCTTGCCCGTCGCATAGAGCGAACCATCCTGCGTAAAAGCAAGTCCGGTCAGGCCGCCGCCGCCGAAGACGGGCGCCGTACCAACCTGATGGCCTGGGTCGGCGGCGCCGCCCTGCGGAGGGAACTTGTAGAGCACACCGGTGGTGTAATTGCCGACCAGCAGATTGCCCTGCGCATCGAAGGCGAGGCCGATCGGTCCGATGCAGTTGCCGGAATTAAACTGAAAGCCGCTCGCGAAGGTCGAGACCGCATATCCGGTGGCGGCAGTGCCCAGCCCAATCGAGCAGGGCGGCTGACTCGGCGCATTGGTGAAATCGACGACCGCGTTGCCCGGCACCGGCAGGTTGCCATCGGTGATGTCGGTCGCGGTATAGGTGACATTCTCCTGCACTATGTCAGTCGCGGTGAAGGTCACGGTGCCAGTTCCATCGGTGGTGCCGGTGCTGCCGGAGATTATCGAGCTGGCGTTACCCTCGGCGATCCCGACCTGCTTGCCAGGTGTGGGATTGCCTTTGGCATCGACCAGCTTGACCGTGATCGTGGTGGTGTTCGTGCCGTTGGCAGTTACCGTCGTCGGGTTGGCCGTAATCGAGCCGGCGGCCGCGGGTGGCGCGATGAAACCGATCGTCGCTTGCTGCGTCAGGGTGGTTCCATCGCCGACGGCGGTCAGCGTTACCGCTTCGAGGGTCGCGTCGCTGACTGTGAAGACCGCGTTGCCATTGGAGTCGGAAACTGCACTGGCCGGCGTGATTTTCGCGTTGGCGCCGGCATTACCGGTGAGGGTGACGGTCTTGCCGCTGACGAGGTGACCATTCGCGTCGCGCAGCGTGACGACTACGTAACCCTGCGTTGCACCGTCATCGGGTAGAATCAACGGGAAGCCGGGACCGAGCGGTGACGGGCCGACTTCGGACATCGATGCGTCGACCGCCCCGACGCTTTGACCGCTCAGCTTCAGAAGGATCGCATCGATGTCGGGCGAGCCGAGTCCGACATGCGAGAAATCGCTGCCCATCGAGGTCGCATCGTGGAAGGCGGCAGTGTTGGCGAGCGGATAGAGCTGAGAATTCAGCGCGCCGAGATTATGGCCGAGCGCCTGGTTGAGCTGAGCCACAAACGCGGCCCATAGCGGCGCTGCATTGCTGGTGCCGCCGTACAAGAGACCGTTCGGGCATCCGCCGTTGCTCGCCTGACAGATCACGACACCATCCGCAGGATCGGCCACGGTGACGACATCGGGCACCGAGCGCATCGGGAGCGAGTTGAGCCCGTTTTGATAGGGTGGGCGGCTGAAGAAGCGGCTCACGCCGAACCCGCCCTGGCCGGTCGGCGGCGTCGCATTGGTTCCATTCCACCAGCTTTCGCCGCCGTAGATGTCGCCCTGAGTCTGAGTGGCCGAAGTTCCGCCGACGGCGGTGGCGTTCGGCGAATCGGCCGGTACAGCGACCGTGTTTACGGCGCCGTCGAGACAGGTGCTGCCGGTGTCGCCGGCGCCGTTGATCACCGTGATACCGGCGGCGGCTGCAGTCTGAAACAGCGCGTCGATGCTCTGTACGTCGGCGGCGGTGGTCTGGTCTTCGCAATAGGCCCAACTGTTCGAGATAATGTCGACGTGGTCATCGATCATCTGGTTGATAATCGGCTGGAAGCTGCTGCCGCGGCCAGCGAACGGCGCGTCATAGACGACCACTTTGGCGCCCGGCGCCACTGTCATGGCCGTGTCGATATCGAGCAGCACCTCGTCCTGATTCGTCCCAGCGGCCGTGCCGCCGTTGACGTTGACCTCGCTCAGATTGTTGATGAGGTTGGCGGGCAGTCCGAGGAACGCCAGGTAATCCGAGACATCGCTGGAGACGAAATTATCGAACTCCACCAGCCCGATCGTCTGACCGGTTCCATCGATCGCCGCCCGACGCATCGGCGAAGGCGTCTGGTCATGATCAACGGTCTGCGGACCACAAGCGTTCTCGCTGTAGAACTGCCGCTCAAGCGCGGCCTCAAAGGCGCTGGCTCGGGAGGCAATTCCGATACTGCTCAGGCAATTATGGTAGACAACCTGGGTTATCTTAAGACCCTCACAGTTTGCGACTGAATAGGAATCGCCTGCCGCAATCAGATTCTGGGCGGTCTCGGCACCCTTGGCGATCGCGGGGTCCTCGCAGAAGGCTGCCACGTAGTAATCCAAGATTTTCTTGACGCTTGGGCGCGGCTCGGCGAAGTCCGACAGTCCTTGTACTGCCTGTACCGACGACGCGATCGAGGCCGGCAGCGCGGGGTCGCGATCGTTGGCGTAGAAGGTTTGCCTGCCGAGTCGATAATCAGCAATCCGAAGTTGCAGGGCACCCTCGGCTAGGGCGCGCGTGCCGCGCACCGTGATCGTCATCCGGTCGGCCGAACCCTGGACCAGCTTGAAGCCGGCGCCTTCAAGCCATGCGAGGACCGCATCGTAGCTCGCGCGCGACGGACCGAATTGATCGGAGAGCTGGATTGGCGTCAGGAACCGATGGAAGCGTCGCGAACGATGATCGTAGACCTCGTGCAGGTAGGTTTCGAAGGCGTGCGCCCGATCGCGCTTCAGAACGAGCGTGAGAGTCAGCGGCGCATCGCGATCGCTGGGTGAACCGCCGACAGGCGTCGCTTTCGCCAGTGCGGACAGCAAATGGCCAGCGATTCGGACCTTCCCGGTGGTGGGGCGGACTGCCGGAGAATCGGCCCGAATAGTCCTGTTATTAATACCAAGGAGCAGTGCGACGGCGATGGCCCCAGTTAGTAAGCGCGCTGCAGAGCGTAACATGGCCCCCTCTTAGTAGTTTATGTTCAGTCAGGGATGTTCTGACATCCAAAGATACTGTGACGAGATAACTTAATAGAGTTGATCTAAAATGTCTACGCACGAATCTTAAATAATCTTAGTAAAAACACAGAATCAAGGATAAAGCTAAGCGATGATCGGAAGACCGTCTGGTGTCATGTTCCGGTCGCTACTCCGCCAAAAAAATGCCACGAAATACGCCAGATCAGTGATCGCGGTCATTCATCGACCAGAAGCGGTCGTCCATCGCGATGGCATCGCAGTTGCTTTAGATTGTAATAGATAAGTGTTGATGAATATTGCACCTTACGGGAGACCGTCAGAAGCTGAAACAAAAACTGCTCCGGATAGCCTGAGCGACCGGAAGCGAAGCGGTCGGACGACGGTGGGTTCGATCTTAGGCGCTTCACGCTTGCCGATATGGCGCCGTGCAGTGGTTGAACCGCCCGTCTCTCGCGGAGACCGCTGAAGCGATCGTTAACTATTTGTATGAGCATCTCTGGGATCGCGATTCCGAAAGGTGTGCCTACGTTCTGGTGCGGTTCTTCAAGACTTATCTCTATGGGGAGCTCTCGCCAGAACTGGCGCGCTTCGCGCAATCGTTGATGCCGGGCGTTTCACTCGGTTGCGAGACCAGATGCTTTACGCTGTTGCCGCGACCGCGGCAATGTTTTGCACCATCGGGCTCAACGTGAAGAAGGCCTTGTTGCCTTGTCTCCAGAGTCAGGTCTGTCTCAGGTGAACCGGCTGCAGAGGGGGAACTCGCGATGTCCAAGAAGGGGGACGAGAACTATCTCCGGCAGATCGAGTCCCAGGTATCCAGCTACAAAGAGCTGGTCAAGGCGCTCGAGTCGACGGTCGCGGAACAGTCGGAGCGGCTTGAACACAGCCGCGAGACGGAGGCGGTGCTGGCGGCGTTGGTGAAGAGCTCCGATGATGCGGTTATAGGCATCGGGCTCGACTTGAAGGTCATGTTCTGGAATCGCGCCGCGGAAAACTTGCTTGGTTATGCCGTCAAGGAAGCCGTTGGGCAGGATCCGGTTTTACTGTACGTCCCGGCGGGGCAACGCGATTTGGTGCGCGAGAACATTCGCAAGGATTTCGAGCGGCTTGAGAAGGAGCCGGAGGTCGTCAGGCGGCTGGAAGCGTCCATCATGCGCAAGGACGGCAGTGTGTTCGAGGCCTCAATCACCGTCTGTGGCATCCGCGATTCGGCGGGCCGGCTGCTCGGCATGTCGGTTATCCTGATCGACATCAGCGAGCGCAAACGGATGGAGCGGGAGCAGGCGCTGCTGGCGGCGATCGTTGAGAACTCGGACGACGCCATCGTGAGCATTGCGCCCGACCTGACGATCACGAGTTGGAATAAAGGCGCCGAGAAGCTGTTTGGATTCACTGCGGAGGAAGCAGTAGGACAGCCGGCCGGCATTTATCTTCCGCCCGAGCTGCGAGAGACGGGCGAAAAGTTTCTGCGCGATTCAATTGACAAGCTCAACCACGCCAAGAGCTTTGAAGTTCAATGCATGAAAAAGGACGGCACCAGGGTTGACACCTGGACCGTCACTTTCCGAATCCGCGATCGTGAGGGCCGCCCAATCGGCCTTTCTGCGATTCATCGCGACCTCACTGAACGCAGGCGGACCGAGCGCGAGTACAAGACGCTCGCGGCGATTGTTGATGCCTCGGCCGACGCGATCATCGCAGTCGACAAGCACCTGAAGATCACGAGCTGGAATCGGGCCGCCCAGGAGACTTACGGTTACACGGCGGAAGAAGCGATCGGAAAAGGGCTCGATCTATTTGTTCCTCCCGGAGAACTTTCCCGGAGCGTCGAAGCCTCCAGCCACGTGCTGAAGACCGGCGATTTATTGACCTGGGAACAGCATGTCAGTCGTCGCGATGGCGCCCCCTGGATCTCCTCGGTCAGTATTTTTCCGCTGCGCGATGGGCGCGGCCAAATAACCGGCGTGGCCGGAATCGGCCGTGACATCACGAAACTGAAGCAAATCGAAAAGGAGCTGCGGGCCGCACAGGAATACACTCGCGGGCTTATCGAGTCGTCGATCGATGCGATGGTGGTGGTCGATCGCGAAATGCGCATTACGGATTGCAACGAGCAGCTCGCGCGGCTTACCCGCATACCGAAGAAAATCCTGATCGGCAGCCGCTTCGACAGCTACTTCGACGACCCCACGCGGGCCGCCGCCGCGATCGAAAAGACGCTCGCTGACGGGTTTGTAACCAACTACGACCTCGTGATGCATCCGGCGGGCGGCGGGGAAATTCAGGTTTCTTTTAACGCATCGATCTTCTACAGCAGCGGCAAGGTCTTTGGAATTTTCGGCGTGGCCCGCGACGTCACAGAAGAGCGCGCGACCAAGAAAATTCTCGAAGCCGAGCGGGTATACAGCCGGAGCCTCTTCGATTCGTCGAACAACGCACTTCTGGTTTGCGACGCGAACCTGGTAGTGACCGACGTGAACAAGCGCGCAGTCGAACTCACCGGCTATTCAAGCGACGAACTCATCGGCATCAAGCTCGCCTCGTTGTTCGCCGACCCGAATTTGGCGATGACAACAGCAAACCATCTGCTCGAGGCCGAACCCGGCGCCAATTCGCCCGTCGAACTCTCGCTGCTCACCAAGAGCGCCATCGAGGTGCCGGTGTCGTTAAGTGTTTCGATTTACCGGGCGGGCGATGCAACCCACAGCGGCATCCTGGTGAGCATCGCCGACAGAACCCAGAACCAGCGCTATGAAGAGCAGCAGTCGCTGTTGGCTTCGATCGTCGATTCGTCCGCCGACGCAATCTACACCGAGGACCTCGATTTCAAAATCACTAGCTGGAACGCCGCCGCCGAAAGGCTTTTCGGCTACCGCGCCGACGAGATCATGGGGCGCAACGCGAGCGTGCTGGTGCCGCTGGAACGTCGCGCTGAGCTGATGACGTCAGTGCTGCGGATCCGGTCGACGGGTAAAGGCGAGCGCTTCGAAACCACACGGTTGCGCAAAGATGGTTCGACCGTCGAAGTCGATCTGACGGTGTCGCCGCTGCCGGACACTTCGGGCAGACTCCGCGGGATGGCGCTCACGGCGCGCGATATCGGCGAGCGTAAGCGCCTTGAAGCCGAGCTGACCGCGGCGCGCGACTCGGCGCTCGAAGCCGCGCGGCTAAAATCCGAGTTTCTCGCCAACATGAGCCACGAAATCCGCACGCCGCTCAATTCAGTGGTCGGCATGACCGGTCTGCTGCTCGACACTGAACTTACACCCCAACAGCGCGAGTACGCCAACGACGTGCGCGAGAGCGCCGATGCGCTGTTGAACCTGATCAACGACATCCTCGACTTTTCGAAGATCGCGGCCGGCAAGCTGGTGCTCGAAGAGGTGGATTTCGAACTTACCCCGACGGTCGAAAGCGCGGTCGAAATGGTCGCAGAGCTCGCGCGCCGCAAGGGCCTCGAGATGACCATCTCGATCGATCCCGAGGCGCCGCAGTTCCTGCACGGCGATCCTGCGCGGCTGCGGCAGGTGCTGCTCAACCTGCTGAGCAACGCGGTCAAGTTCACTGCGCATGGCGAGGTCGCCGTTCAGGTCAACAAGCTCAGCGAAAATCCAAAAGAGACCATGCTCCGGTTCGAGGTCCGCGACACCGGGATCGGCATACCGAAGGACAAACTGCATCTGCTTTTCCAACCGTTCACCCAGGTTGACGCCTCCACCACCCGCCATTTCGGCGGCACCGGCCTCGGACTTTCCATCGTCAAGCAGTTGGTCGAACGTATGGGCGGTACGATCGCCGTTACCAGCGTCCCCGAGGTCGGCTCTTCGTTCTGGTTCACCGTCCAGCTCGGGAAGCAGCTCGATGTTACACGCCCGGCCGCGGAGCGCTTTGCGCGCTTCACCGGAGTCAGAATCCTGATCGTCGACGATAACGAGAACAGCCGTCAGATGCTCACGATGCAGACCATGGCGTGGGGCATGGAAGCCGACGCTGCCAGCTCAGCCGAACAAGCGCTGCAGCTCATGCGCAAGGCGGCCGCCGCACATCAACCTTACCCGGTTGCACTGGTCGACGTGATGATGCCGGAGGTGGACGGAATCGAACTCGCGCGGCTGATCAAGAGCGATCCCGCGCTCAGCCTGACCGCGATCATTTTTATCTCCTCGATCGGTCCGACCGATGCGGTACGGTTGCGCCTGCACAATCTGCAATTCAGCGAATGGCTGATGAAACCGGTGCCCCAATCGTCGCTGTATAACGCTCTCGCGAAGGTGTTGGTACAACCCGATTTGTCCGGCGCCGTGGATGCGCCGATCAAAGTCGGGGCCGAAGCCCCCGCCCACGCCAACGGTTGCTCCCTGCTGGTCAGCGGCCACAAACCAAGAATTCTGGTTGTCGAAGACAACCCGCTCAGCCAGAAGCTTGCGCGGCTGCAGCTCGGCAAGCTCGGAATGGAAGTCGACACTGTTGGCAACGGACGCGAGGCGCTCGAAGCGTTGCAGCGAATCCCGTACGACGTCGTGCTGATGGATTGTCAGATGCCCGAGATGGACGGTTACGAGGCGACCCGAGAGATCCGGCGGCGCGAAGGCGTCCAACGGCACACGAAGATCATCGCAATGACTGCGCATGCGCTGGCCGGCGACCGCGACAAGTGTCTCGACGCCGGGATGGACGCCTACGTGTCCAAGCCCGTCAGAATCGAAGTGCTCGAGACGACTCTTAAGGAGATGATCGGCAACGGCAAACACGCGCCTTCCGACACCGGCGTGGCCCCGTCTGCCGTAAACAACGTCAGTGCTCCCGTAATCAATAGTTCGGCTGCGCCGTTCGATCCCAACACAATCGCCACGCTGCGTAACGACGGGATGTTCGACGAGCTGAGCGAGCTATTTCTGACCGACACTCCCGCTGCAATCGAGCGGATTGGAGCAGCCTTCGCTCTAAAGGATTTCAAGACCGCCGCCAGCGAGTCTCATCGGCTCAAGGGCAGCGCGGCCGCGCTGGGCGCACAGCCGATGTTCGAGCTGTGTCAGCAGCTTCAGTTGGTGGGAAGTATCGAAGATCTGGAAAAGGCGCAGCCGCTGTTCGAGCGTCTCAAGCTCGAAGCCGAGCGCGCCTGCCACGCATTGCGTGCCGAGGGCGAAACGACCCTGCCGGCGGCGGCAACTGAGCCATGATTGGCCATGGATCAGGGTAGGGCGGGAAACCGAGCAGGTTCCGGAACCGCGATCGATAAGCGGTTGGTACCGGCGCGAAATCGCAACCTTCGATTCAGGGGCGCCGGCCAAAATGTGGACTGGGGAGAGCGGCGCCGATTCCGAGGTAAAGCGCCCTTCGCGGCATGTATTGCGGCACATTGCCGACGCCGATGCCGCTGCCGTTATGGAACTGGTAAATCTTGTCGAGCAGGTTGATCACGCTCATCCGCGCGTGCGCGGTTCCGATGCCGGGGAGATCGAAATCGCGAAGCACGCCGCCGTCGAGCTGCGCGTAGGGCGGCATGGTATGCGTGTTGGCGAAGCCGCTGCGCAATCCACTGCCTGCCGTCGCAGTGAGCGTGAGAAGAAAGCCGTAGAGACTGTAGGTGACGCCGCCAGAGGCGGAGAACATCTGTCCCTGATCGATGAAGATGTAGTGATTCGCGATGTACGCAAGTTCAGCCGGATCGAAGTTGAACTGCCCGCTGACCACATCATTAACTTGCGCGACAATGTACGAGAAATTTACGTACGATGAGAGACCGTTGTCGCCGCGATAATTCGCGGTCGCATTCACGCCGTAGTCGCGCCCGTGCCGGTAGTTGATCGGCGAGAAGAGGAGCGACGATCCGAACTGACCTTCATCGAGCACATTGCGCTGCAACTGAAAAAAGGTGTCGATGCCCAGCTCCAGGTTGTGCGCGATCGCCTGGCGGATCCCGATGTCGAAGTAGTAGTTTGTCATCGGCTTCGGCTTCGAATTTTCAGGCACCGTCGCCGCCGCCGTGGTCATCGCGAATTTCTGCAGATCCTCGACCGCAATGAACTCCGACGGCGGCGGCACGAAGTAGATTGCAGCGCCGCTGTGCAGAATCGGTCCGCCGATGAACGGTTGATAGGTCAGCGCGATCCGCGGGCTTACCTGATGGCCGGTCAGGAAGCCGACCATCTGATCCCATCGCACGCCGAGATTGATGCTCAGGCCGTCCGCTGGCCGGATGCGGTCCTGGATGTACAGCCCGTACAGTCCCTGCATGAAATTGTGATTGTCCACGATCGCGATCGGCACGTCGCTCGACTGCATCGTCGGTGAGCCGGGAAAGGTCATCGCGTGGTCGTCGATCTCGACGTTCTCCAGGTTGAAGTAGTAGCCGAAGCCGATTTGATTGCCGCTCACGTTCCAGACCGCGTCGGCCTGTGACCCGTTTTCGAAGCTGCTGCGGAAAACTCGCGCCGCAAGGCCGTCGTAGATGAGCTCGCCCGGCACGTCGGGATAAAAGCTGACGGCCGAGTACTGGCTGAACAGCGTCAGTTGATAATCGAAGCCCGCTTCGAGTCGTCCTTTGAGGGCGATCATCCCGAACTGAGTTTGCTCGAATTGGGTGTCGGAAACGTCGGCTGACGGAAAGATCGGCACGCCCGCAAGTCTGAACTGCTGCGGCTGTCCGGGATTCGCCGGCCATCCGAAATCATGGACGAAGCTCAGTCCGAGTACAGTGAGCGATGTGTGCGCGTCGAGCAGATAGCTTAGATACCCGAGCGCCAAGCCCTGGTTGGTGAAGTCGTTAATCGGGTCGGGTCCGGGCGTCGGCGGATTCACGCCGCGGTCGTTATGCAGAAAATAGCCGGTCGCGAACCATGAAAGCCGTCCCGCCGCTTCGCCGAATTCAAAGCTCGGCTCGAGCGTGTCGCGTTGTCCGCCGTAGAACTGGATGCCGCCGCCATCGAGCGACGCGCCGCTGCGAGTGTGGATGTCGACCACCCCGCCGGTGCGGTAACCAAGCTCGGCGGGCAGTGCGCCGGTCAGCACGTCGATGCTCTCGGCGAAGCGCGGCGACAACTGGCCGAGGTCGAGTAGCTGGACGTTGGGAATCATCACGCCATCGATGCGGTATTGCAGCCCATCGTCCATTGCGAGCGGCAGCGCCTGACCGTTCGAATCCTGAACCATTCCGGGCGCCTGCAGCAGGACCTGGTTGATGGTGCTGTTGTCGCCTTGCGGCAGAGTGCGAATCGCATCGCGACTGAAGTGATAGAGAGCGCTGCCGTCGCTCGCGATTTGGTTGCGAAAGCGGTCAAGCCGTCCGCTGCTGACCGGTAGCGTCAGCGCGCCGCGCGGTTCCATCGCAAGAACTACATTTGTCGTTGTGCCCGCGGCCTCACGCACGGCCGGCTTGAATCCGACTTTGCGGGCCGTGACGAGCAGCTTGCCATTGGGAAGGTTGGTCGCACGAAAGCGGCCTCGCTTATCACTGATCGATCGCGCGACGATGCGGCCGTCGGCGGTTTCGATCGTGACGTCTGCGCCGGCGAGCGGCCTTCCGATAGAGTCGACGAGGATAACGGTGATCGTTTGACGTCCGCCAATCATGCTCGCGGCGGTTTGCGCGAGCGCCGATGAACAGAACGCCAGGACGGCAGCGAGAATCAGCGCTCCATCGAGCATTCGGGCGAGCCGATGGGAAATCGCACGCGTCGGCCGACCCCGAACTGTCAGGAGGAGGCGAGGCTCTGAGCGAGCAGATCGAGCGCCGCCGCCGAGAAGGCCCGCATGTTACCAACGCGGTCGCGGCTGCCGGTCTCGAGCGTGATGACGCGCTCGACGGGTCCGCTGATCGCGATGCAGGTATGGCCGGGAGGATCGCCGTAGCGGTTACCGGTCGGACCGGTGGCGCCGGTCTCGCCGAGTCCCCAGACCGCGCCCAGGCGCTCGCGCGCCGTTCGCGCCATCAGCATCGCGTAAGGCTCGGTCGATGCACGCATTCCAGCCATCTTCTCGTCAGTGATATCGAAGATCGCGCGACGCGCCTCGACGGTGTAGATCACTGCGCCGCCGAGAAAATAGCTTGATGCGCCCGGAACGGTCAGCAAGGCGGCCGAGACCAGGCCGCCGGTGGAGGATTCTGCGACGGCGACAGTGTGATTGCGTTGCTTCATCAAACCAGCGACGTGGTTGGCAAGCGGCAGGAGTTCTTTCATCACCATCCTCCAGAAACTGTGGCGGGCCGGAAACGAAGAAGAAAGCTGGAGCGATTACTTAAAACTTTTGAGGATGCAGTCGATTTTGCAGACCTCCTCGAGCAACACCATCCTGTACACCGCCTCATCGATATCGCCGCCGATTGAGAATGCACCATGGCCGCGGATCACGACCGCGGGCCATCGGCTCAACTGCGCCGCGATGGGGTCGATTGCTTCTCCGATATCTTCACCCGCTACAGACGTGTCAATCACCGGCACCCACTTGAGTCCAACGATCGCTTCGTTATGGATCGGCTTTATTCCCTTTTCGCCCGCAACCTCGGCCGTGGCGATCGCGTGCGGAGGATGAGCATGAACAATCGCGTGAGCGCAGCTCGCGTTGTAAATGCCGCGATGAACCCGGGTTTCAACCGAGGCGGCGCTCGGAATCATCGCCCGATCATCAACCTCGACCTCGACGAACTGGGACTCCACCAGCCGCCCGAGATTGGTTCCGCTTCGTGTAATCCAGAAGACGTTGCCCTCGCGCGCGCTGATGTTGCCGCTGCGGGTGGTTTGCAGTCCGCGCTCGTAGAGTTGCCGTCCCGCCGAAATCAACTCCTCGATCAGCATTGCACCAACGATCCTTCCTCCCGATAACGCGCGCGTTCGCCTCGACTAATCATCATATGACAGTTCCGAGCGCTTTTCGGCCCCTGGACCTGCCCACCTCGCTCCGGGTCGATCTCACTGCCGGTCCATATAACAGGCTTGAAATCGAACTTCGATGCACTCGTCAAGACCCGTAGACCTTGATTTCGACCAGGATTCTTCGGCAGATTCCCGTCAATCGGCGATTGTTGTAAAGCTGTGCATCCAATGAGATTCTGGCGGCGGTCCGTTCGGAGGAAGAGAGCGACGATGATGAGGAATTCGAGACTGAAGCTCGTCACCTTGATCGCAATTCTTGCGGCCGGAGCGGTAATCTTGGCCGCGAATGACCGTTCGAGGATTCGGGAGAGCGGCCTGTCGGCAATTGCTTTCGACGCTCGGCCGGCGGACGCAGCCGAGCCCGCCGGCAAGCTGGCGAAAGAAGAAGAGGAGAATGCGACTTCGCGCGATCTCGCGTCGCCGGCCAACGCCAAGGTCAACAGCCTTGAGACGTCCGACGAATTCCGCCGCATCCTCGACAAGATTCCGGGCGGCGATGTCTCGCCTTGCGCGGCCGTTCAGGATCCCTATCCGGAGTTCAACGGTATCGCGATCGATCCGCAAAACGGCATCGCGGTGCTCAGCGACACCAACTTAAAGAGCGCGCTGATTTACGATCTGAAGGCCGGTGCGCCACCCGACCAGTCCGGCATCACGGCGCCCAAAGGTTGGATCATCGGGCCCGCGACGTTTCTCTCGTTCGCAGCGGGGGTGGCGGTCGACCCGGTCCGGCATGAGCTTTACACGACTGAGAACGACATCGGCGACGACATCGCGGCGTTTCCGTACAATGCCAACGGCAACTACAAGGCGCGCGCGCTGGCGGTGCCGCACGGGTCCTACGGCATCGCGATCAGTCAGAAGTATCATCAGATGGCGACCGCTATTCAGCACGATGCAGAGATCATTTTTTATCGGCTGCAAGCGCAGGGCGCGGAGCCGCCGGTGCGTTCGATTCGTGGGATGAAGACCAAGCTTGCCGATCCGCACGGCGTCGCCTGGGACGAGAAGCACGGCGAAATTTTCGTGACCAACTATGGGAACTGGTCGCGCGGCTACTGGGATCCCGATTACACCGGCGGCGGCCATTACTATCCGCCATCAATCGAGGTCTTCAAGGATGACGCGAAAGGCGACGTCGCACCGATGCGCGTGATTCAAGGGCCGAAGACGCAGCTCGACTGGCCGACCGGCATCTCCGTCGATGTACTGCATGACGAGATCGCGATTGCCAACGAGCCCGCCAACGAGGTCCTGATTTTCCGCCGCAGCGATAATGGCGACGTCGCGCCGATTCGCGTGCTCGGCGGACCCCAGACACACATCATCCATCCGATGGGTGTGGCATTCGATCCGATCAACAACGAACTCTGGGTCGCGAATTTCGGGCACGAGGCTGAAATCTTCACGCGCGATGCGTCTGGCAACGTTGCGCCCAAACGCATCGTGCGCAACGCGCCCGCCGGAGTGCCGGCCGCCGGGTTCGGCAATCCGACCGCAATGGCTTACGATTCGAAACGCGACGAATTGCTGGTGCCCAACTGAGTAAGCGATCCGCGTATTGCGGCATTTGCCAGGATGGCAAGTGGAGACGCCGAACCAACCAGGATCATTGAAGGTCAAAAGACCAAGCTGACGCGGGTCGCGCATGGCATTGTGTACGATCCAAAGCATGACGAGATAATCGCGACCGAGCCGCTCGCAAGCTCGATTGCGTTCTTTCGCGGCGATGCCGCCGGCGAGGCGGTGCCCGAGCGGATCATTCAGGGGCCGAAGACGCAGCTTCATCAGCCGTTTCAGGTGACCGTCGACAACGAGCACAACGAACTTTGGGTGGCGGATTTCAGAACCGACATGCTGCTTGCCTATCCGCTCGACGCCAGGGGCGACGTCGCGCCGATTCGCGCGATCGGCGGCAGCAAGACCGGGATGTGGATGCCGATCGGCATCGCGGTCGATCCGCAGCGCAACCTGGTCGTGGCGGCGAGCTTCATGGGCACGCACACCTGGCATCACAACGGCGGGCTTTTCATCTTCGATCGGACGGCGAACGGCAACGTGCCGCCAAAGGCGGTGATCGCCGGGCCGAGCACCGGAATCATCGGGCTCTGGCACGCGCAGGTGTATGACGGGAAAATTTTCACAACCGCAATCAATATCAAGTATCTGCCGCCCTATGATCAGGGTGGTTATGCGCCGAAGCGTGGATGCGAAGGGCCGCCGCTGCCATGGGTCGGCCCGCTGGGATTTGTCGGCGTCTGGAACATCACGGACAACGGCGACGTGCCGCCGCGTGAGATCATCCGCGGTCCCGGCACCGACCTGATCCATCCGGGCGGCCTCGTGCTCGATCCCGCACACGGCGAGATATTCGCCAGCGACAGCGTTCACAACGGCTATTTCGGGTTCCTGCTGCCGACGCTTTTCCCGGCCGGCGGGGCGGCTCAATAGCGGGTGACAAATGAGTCTCAATTACAAGGGGCGCACGATCCGCGGGATCGACATCCATACCCACATTCCACATCCCGGTGGTCCCAAAAGCGATCCGCGCGCCGAGCAGAAGGAGCGATACTTCCGCAACACGCTGCAGGGCCTGACGATCGAGCAGATGGCCGAGCTGTATCGGAAGCTAGAGATGGTCGCCGTAGTCTTTGACGTTGACATGGAGACCATTACCGACGATCCGTTCGTCGGCAATGATTATATCGCAGAGGTCCAGCGGCGCTTTCCCGATGTCTTCATCGGATGGGCGAGCGTCGATCCGCACAAGGGCCGCGCCGCGGTCCGCGAACTTGAGCGCGCGGTTACCAAGCTTGGCCTGAGCGGTCTCAAGACGCATCCGACCTGCCAGGCATTTTACCCGAACGACGAGATTTACTATCCGCTCTGGGAAAAGGCGCAGGAACTTGGCATCCCGGTGCTGTTTCACTCCGGCCATACCGGAATCGGCGCCGGGATGCCCGGCGGCACCGGACTAAAGCTCAAGTACAGCCGGCCGATTCCCTACCTCGACGATGTCGCAGCCGATTTTCCGAATCTGACCATCATCGGGGCGCATCCATCGTGGCCGTGGCAGGAAGAGATGTTGTCGGTCGCGATGCACAAAGGTAACGTTTTCATCGATCTCTCCGGCTGGTCGCCCAAATACTTCGCGCCATCGCTCATCCAGTACTCGAACACGCTGCTGCAGGACAAGGTGATGTACGGCTCCGACTTTCCGGTGATCAGTCCTGAACGATGGTTGAAGGACTTCGAGGCCGCGCCGTTTCGCGATGAGGTGCGCCAGAAAATCTTGCTCGACAACGCCGCGCGCCTGCTCAAACTGGCCACGTAGCACGAGGGTTTCTGGACAAAATTAAATTGACACTCGAAGATTTGCCTGCGCCGGAGAATCGACCATGCTTAAAGTAATTCTTCAACTCTACCCGGTGATTCCCGCCGCCAGCGAGGCCGAGCGCGAAGCGCTCCGTCCGATCGGACGCAATCGCGAACGCTACCAGGAAACCCTCAGCGGATGGCACGACATCATCCGCGCCGCCGACGAACTCGGCTTGTGGGGCGTCGCCACCATCGAGCATCATTTTTGGTCTGAGGGTTACGAATGCGGCCCGAATCCGGGCGTGCTCAACGCGTACTGGGCTGCGATCACGCGCAACGTCCGGGTGGGACAGCTCGGCTACGTGATGAGCACGCAGAATCCGATCCGCGTCGCCGAGGAGACTGCGATTCTCGACCATCTGACGAAGGGGCGATGCTTCGTTGGGTTCGCGCGTGGTTACCAGTCGCGATGGACCAATGTGGTCGGGCAGCACCTGGGGACGCGTGCGACCACCTCGCCGTCGGCCGGCCGGCTGGATTCGACGCACATGTTCGGCGATCCCACCGGCAAGCCCGAGCGTACCGCAGATGATGACCTCAACCGGCGGATTTTCGAGGAAGAGGTCGAGATCGTTCTCAAGGCCTGGACGCAGGAGAGCTTTTCGCATAACGGGTCGGCCTGGCAGATTCCGTATCCCTATGATCGCGGCGTTGATGATTGGCCGCTCGCGAAATTCGGCACCACCGGACGCTTCGGCGCGCCCGGCGAAGTGGACGAGGAAGGCAATACGCGTCGCGTGAGTGTGGTGCCCGCGCCGTACACCAAGCCGCACCCGCCCGTGCTGGTCGCGACCAGCGGCTCGCCGGAGAGCGCCGAGTACTGCGCGCGCCAGGGCTTCATCCCGCTCTACTTCAACTCGCTCGCGACGGCGCTCAAGCTCAGCGCGGCGCACGATCGAGCGCTGGCCGCGTCAGGCCGTGAGGTCAAACCAGGACGGAACCAGGCGATCGTGCGGATTCCGCATATCGGCAAAACACGCGCCGAGGCGGAGGATTCCGTGATGCGCTACGACTCCGATATCTTCCGCAACTTTTACGCTGCGATGGGACAGCATCACGTGCCCGCCGAGAATGTGGTCGAAGCCGTCACGCGCAACGGGATGTGGACCGTCGGTACCGTCGACGATGTGCGCAAGCATCTGGTCGAGGAGTGGAAGCAGTTGCCTTGCGAGTACCTCACCATCATCTATCATTACGCGCAGATGCCGAAGGATCGCGTGCTCGATAATCTCGCCAGGTTCATGCGCGAGGTGAAGCCGGCGCTCGATGAGCTCGTGGCGTAAATGTGCAGGCCGTCCGGTGAGTAAAATACTGATCAAGAGCGTGTGGGGATCCGACGATCCTACCAAGGCCGGTTTCGCTTTTGTTCACGCCAATGCCTTTGTCGAGGCCGGCCACGAGGTGCAGATTTTCCTGCTCGGCGAGGCGGTTTCGCTGATGCGTACGGTCGTTGCAGAGTCGGTCGTGCCGGTGGGATGGCCGCCGCTCGCGCAAACGATGACGCAGACCATCGGGCACGGCATCCCGATTCACCTCTGAGCCACCTGCTCAAGGGCCCGTGGGCTCTCCGAAAGCGATTTGGAAGGGAAGAACGCAGCGTTCGGGACGGTTGAGACGCTGGTCAAGCTCGTGGAATGGGCTGATAAGGTTTTGAGCGAATAGCGGCCGCGCTAAGCATCGTGCCGAAAACCATCGAGCCCGAAGAGCGTTGCCCTTCGGGCTCAATGGTTTCCTGGCGATCGAGCCGAGTCGCCGTCTCGACAATGATCGCTTCTCAGCTATTCATTGTCGCCGGCAGCCGGTACCTGCTGAGTCTTGGTCCAGCGTACGGTGGGATGCGCAGGGGCCTGGCTCGAAAGCGTCCAGTCGATATGCTTGCTGACCGTGGGGCCACGCAATTTGGTGCGCGTCATTCCGCCCATCAGGCCGCCGGTCTTCGGCGCCTGCACCTTAACGATGTAGGTGCCCGGCGGCAGGCTGGCGATCTTGATATTGTAAGCGCCGGTGGCATCGGTTTGCCCCGAAGTCACCGCATCCCCCATCGTTCCATCGTCCTTCATGTGGTAGACGACGATGGAAATACCCTTTACCGACGCATTCCCTGTCATGGTCTTCACTTTACCCCATAGGAAGCCCGCATGACGGGGAAGTTCGCCGGACGTGGTAACAGCCGGTTGCGCGTGGGCGAAAGCCGCCAATCCCAGAACGCAGCTAAGCATAAGACCGAGAGAAAGTGCCTGTAGTTTTCGCATGGCTTCTAGCCCCCAAAATGGATTTAAGGAATAGAGCTCGCACAACGCGGCAAAAGTAAACCGCTCCCCCGCCGAAGTTCAGCCGCCACCATTGACGGCGCAGAGCATCCGACGGACTCCATCCACATCATCGGGCGAATCACTAGCGCATTTTGCGGTAGTGATGCAATCCATCGGGCCGATGTTTTCGGCTTGGCCGGCGAGTTTCCTGAAAATTTTCAAGCCGGCTAAAAGGGTCGTTTGTGCGTCCGCGGAAGGGCGCTTAGACTTTACGCGTGGCTCTGAACGACGATCTTGGGCGGGCCCGACGACTCGGACTCTCGGGCTATGTCAGCTATCGCCGGATGCGACTCGCCAACCGGCTCTTAAGAATCATCAACCTGGTCGGTCCCGAGCGCTATCAGTGTCCATGCTGCGGATGGCGGGGCACGCGATTTCTCGATCACGTGCGCGAGACCTACAGGATGAAGGCCGCGGTGTGCCCTCGATGCCGCAGCCATTCGCGTCATCGCGGTCTCGCGCTCTATCTGGCCGATTCTATCTCGCAAAATGGATCGCGGTTCCGGGTGCTGCATTTCGCGCCGGAACGATCGCTCAGGAAATTCTTCGCGGCGCGTCCCGCGCTCCGGTATCTCGGCGTCGATCTCGGGCCGCGGGCTGCTGACGCGTGCGCCGACATCACGGCGATACCGTTTCGTTCCGCCTCCTTCGACCTCGTGATCGCGTCGCACGTGATCGAGCACGTCGGCGATGATCGCGCGGCGCTCGCCGAGCTTGGGCGCGTGACCGCGCCCGGCGGCCGCGCGCTCATCATGGCGCCGATGCTTTCACGATGGCGCGAAACCGAGACGCGCGAATTCGGCTATCCGCATCCTGACTACGAGGGCCACTGGCGAATTTACGGGCACGATCTCGCCGCCCGGATCGAGGCCGCCGGCATGCGCTGTACAACGCTCACCTTTGCTGCGCTTATCGATCCCGAGCGTCGCCGCCGCTTCGGTATTATCGATGATGCACTGTTTGTCGGTCAGCCCGGCTGAATCGCAAATCAGTGATGAGGACGCTGGAACCCGGCGAATCGACTTCGATACGGCAGAGTCACCGCGGCAGGAGCCGGACGGATCGTGGTACATGGACCTCGACGATTTCGATGAAATCGAAGAGGCGCCGCCGACGCCGGCGGAGGAACCGGCGGCGATCAACGATGGCGGCGCGGCGCGGCGCTGAGCTGCCGCATCAGACGTTTTTCATCTCTGAGATCAGCTTGCCCAGCGAGTCCTTCGCATCGCCGAAGAGCATGAAGGTCTTGTCGCGATAGAAAAGCTCGTTTTCGATTCCGGCGAAGCCCGGATTCATGCTGCGTTTGAGCACGATTACGCTGCGGGCTTCCTCGACGTTAAGAATCGGCATCCCGTAGATCGGGCTGCCCGGTGAATCCTTTGCCGCCGGATTCACGACGTCGTTCGCGCCGATCACCAGCGCCACATCGGCCTGGTTAAACTCCGGATTGATATCTTCCATGCCATAAAGCCGCGCGTATGGGATGTCGACTTCGGCCAGCAACACGTTCATATGGCCGGGCATCCGGCCGGCCACGGGATGAATCGCGAACTTGACCTCGCCGCCGCGCCGCTCGATCAGGTCGGAAAGCTCGCGCACCTGATGCTGGCATTGCGCGACCGCCATCCCATAACCCGGCACGATGATGACTTCGCGCGCATATGCAAGCTGCATCGCGGCATCCTCAACCGTGATCGGCTTCACGGTCAGACCCTCGGCCGAGCGCGCCTCGCCGGCTGCCGCGGCGCCGCTCCCGAACGCGCCGAACAGCACGTTGGTAAACGAGCGGTTCATCGCCTTGCTCATCGCAACCGACAGGATGAAGCCGGAAGCACCGTCGAGCGCGCCGGTTATGATCAGCACGTAGTTGTTGAGCGCGAAGCCGGTCGCCGCGGCGGCGAGTCCTGTGTACGCATTGAAGAGCGAGAGCAGGACCGGCATGTCGGCGCCGCCAATCGGCAGCACCATCAGTACGCCGAGCAGAGTCGCCAGAATGACCATCGCGTAAAAGACAAGCTGCGCTCCGGGCACCACGAGCAGGTAAAAGAACATCAGGACGGCGATGGCGAACATCCCGATGTTGGTCTCGTTCTGGAACGGATAAATCACCGACTTTTCGGTGACGAAGCCCTGCAGTTTGCCGCACGCCATGAAGCTGCCGGTGACGGTGAGCGATCCGAACAGGACTTCCAGGCCGAGCGCGGCCATCTCGATGTGAGCGACCCCGTGGGCCGGCGCGAGATTATAGGCGTTGTAATATTCGGCGACCCCCACCAGCGAAGCGGCGAGCGAGCCGAAGGTATGCGAGATAGCGATCCGCTCCGGCATCGCGGTCATTGGCACCCACATACCAAGCGGGTACCCGATGATCGAGCCGACGATTAGCCCAATAATGATCCAGCGAAAAGTCACGATCTCGTGCAGGAAGAGAGTGCCCACGATCGCGACCAGCATCCCGAGCGCCGCCATCTGCATCCCGCGCCGGGCGCTGTCGGGATGGGTCAGGCTTTTGACGCCGAGGATGAACAGAATCGACGAAATAAAATAAGCGCCGAGCACTACGGTGTCGCGACCCATCAGTGCATCCCCCGTCCGTTGCTGGCAGCAGCCTTGGCGGCGGCCGCCGCTCCGGAGTCGCGCCGGAACATCGCAAGCATCCGATCAGTGATAAGAAAGCCGCCGACCACGTTGCTCATTGCGGAGGCGACGGCGATCGTGCCGAGCACGGTTGCGAGCCATCCATGGCCGCGCCCGGCCAGCACCATCGCGCCCACTACTGTGATCGCATCGATCGCGTTGGTCGCCGCCATCAGCGGCGTATGCAGCAGCGGCGGAACGCGCGCGATCATCTGGTAGCCGACGAAGCCCGCCAGCACCGCGATGTACAGTTGTGCAAACCAGATAACGGTGTTCATGAGTGCCCTCTCCGCGCGATCGCCGCGGTGGAAACGATTTTCAATGGTAGCGGATTTCTCCCCGGTGGGTGACGACCATCGGACCGACAATCCGATCCGCGAGATCAACATTTAGCTGGCCGTTCTTGATCAGGATCTTGAGCAGAGCTTCGATATTGCGGCTGTACATCTGGCTGGCATGCGTGGGGATTGTGGCCGCCAGGTTGGCTGGGCCGTGAATCCGGACGCCGCCCGAATCGACAACCTCGCCGAGCCGCGTCAGCTCGCAGTTGCCGCCGGTCTCGGCCGCGAGGTCGACGATCACCGAGCCGGGTCGCATTGTGCCGACCATCGCGGCGGTAATCAGCCGCGGCGCCGGACGCCCGGGAATCTGCGCCGTCGTGATCACCAGATCCTGATCGTGAATATGACCGCCGATCGCCTCCAGCACGCGACGCGTCTCATCTTCCTTGAGTTCGCGGGCATAGCCGCCGGCCGCCTCGGCATCCTTGGTCGGCTCCGCCTTGGCGATGAACGTTGCGCCGAGGCTTTCGATCTCCTGGCGCGCGGCAGCCCGAACGTCGAAGGCCGAAACCACCGCGCCGAGCCGGCGCGAGGTCGCGATCGCCTGCAGTCCTGCCACGCCGGCTCCGATGATAAAGACCTTGGCGGGGACCAGCGTGCCCGCCGCCGTGATCATCATCGGCATCATGCGCGCCATCGAGCCTGCGCCCATCAGCACAGCCTTGTAACCCGCGATGGTGGCCTGCGATGAGAGCACGTCGAGCGATTGCGCGGCCGAGATGCGCGGCACCAGTTCCATCGCCAGCGCCGTGATCTTCTGCGCTGCCATCAGACCGAACATTTCGCCGCTCGCTGCGGGCTGCATCATCCCGGCAATCACGCCGTCTGTTCTGATCAGCTTGATTTCATCGAATGAGGGACGCCGCACCTTGACGATCAGGTCGGACTCACCGAAGACCCGCTGCGGTCCTTCGACCATCGCGGCGCCGGCCTTGGCATAGGCGTCGTCGTTAAAGTAAGCGCGGGTTCCGGCGCCCGCCTGCACCGTCACCTCCAGCCCCGATTTCACCAGGCGAGCGACGCTGTCGGGCACCAGGGCGACCCGGTTTTCACCGGTAGCCGTCTCAGTCGGAACTCCTACACGCATTCACCTCTCCTGGAGCGGGCGTCCATAATGCCGGCCTTGGCCCCGCAGTCTCTGGCGCAAACGTTGACCCCCGGGGCCGGCGCCGATGCTTTCTTGTGCCTTAACTGTCGTCCTGAAACAACGGGACTTTCGGGCCTATAATCTTACAGCCGCGCAGGAATAAATCAATTTATCGATGCCGATTCATGTCGCCGGCGATACTTCAGGCGACTGCGATGAACCAGGATTTCGAGTCTCAGGTGGCGCGGCGATTCGGATGATCATCGTCAGCCGACGACTTGTCGCTGTGCGAATGTCGATGATGCACGTCGGAAACGTGGCGATGCGAATGGACGAGCCGCAGATGGCGATGCGGATGGGCGTGCGGTTCGCGGCCCTCGCCGCCGGCGTGCGGATGCTGATGATGTGCGTCGTGATAATGCAGATGATCGTGTACCAGCTCTTCGTGGATGTGCAGATGGCTATGGTCTTCGCGCAGCAGCGCGATCACGCCGATCGCCATCAGCGCCGCCGCGCACCAGTCCACGATCGTTGGCATCGTCCGGAAGATCGCAATTGAAATAATCGCGCCGATGAACGGCGCCGAGGCAAAGTAGGCTGCCTCGCGCGCCGCGCCCAGCAGCCGAAGTCCCCACGTCGCGAGATAGAGGCTAAGCCCGTAGCTGGTTGCGCCGAGCAGCAGCGCCGCCATGATCAACGGCACGGTCGGGATTCGAATTCCGAGGAACATCGCGATGATCAGCGTCACTGCGCCGGCGCCCAGCGACTTGAGCCGGCTGATCGCCGCTGGATCGCGTACCGAGAGCCGCTGGGTCAGGTTGTTGTCGGCCGCCCAACAGAGGCATGCGGCAGCGATTGCGCCCGCGCCGACCGGGTCGGCATGAAAGTCGCCGGGCGTCCAATCCAGCATCGCTGCGCCCACGATGATCGCCGCAGCCGCGAGCGCCTCGCGCCTCCCGAGGTACTCGCCGAGCAGCGCCACCGCGATCAGCATCGTGAACGGCGTTTCGAGGTTCAGCATCAGCGATCCGGCCAGCGCCGAGATGCGTGTCAGCCCGTAGAGCATCAGGAAGGTGCCGGCGACGCCCATCAGCGTGATGATCGTGAGCGTGACGAAATCGAGCCCGCGCAGGCGCGCTTCGCGCGATGCCGCGGTGCGCCGCGAGACCAGCGTCAGGAGCGACAGGCCGGCGGCGGCGCCCAGGTAGAGCAGGGCGGATAGCATCAACGGGCCGACGTCGTTCAGGATGAGCTTCGAAAACGGCGCGCTCGCGCCGAACAGAGCCGCCGCGCCGATCGCGCATCCCGCGCCGAGCATCGCGCGGCTGCTCTCGTTCCGGCCCGCCATACCATCGAGCTTACTACAGCCGATGACGATCGCGAGGCCGGCGCCAGATGCCAGATGCCAGATTTGCGCGGCTCGGCTATCCTGTGCGGGTATTTCAAACCATGGAGAAAAGACTCATGAATGGCGGTGATGAATTGAGTCCGCAGGCGATGGCGCTGATGACGGAAGTTGTCGCCCGGCTCGCCGAGCTTCGCAACGTTTTGATTCTCGTCGGGCTCGCGACCAATCGAATCGACACGCCGCGCAGCAATGAGACCGCGGCGGCCGCGCTCGACAAGCTGCGCGAGCTATCAGACGCGTTTAATCTATAAGCAGGAGGATGACGATGGATCAGGTTCGTGCCGTAGTCGTCGATCCGGCGGCCGCCGGCCGTCTCGCATTGAAGCAGGTGCCCGCGCCTGCGCCCGGCCGCTCGGAAGCGCTGATTCGGGTCCGCGCGATCTCACTCAACCTCGGCGAGATCCGACGCGCCCGCGCCGCCGATCCCGGATGGCGTCCGGGCTGGGATATCGCGGGGACCGTCGAGGCCGCCGCCGCCGATGGGTCGGGTCCGAAGCAGGGCGCGCGCGTAGTCGGCTTTCTGCCGGTCGCCGCATGGGCGGAGCTGGTGGCAGTTCCCACCAATTCCATCGCGGTCATACCCGAAAAACTCAGCTTCGAGCAGGCGGCGACGCTGCCGGTCGCCGGGATGACCGCGCTCTACGCGCTCGGCAAGAACGGCTCGGTGCTTGGCCGTCCGGTGCTGATTACGGGAGCATCCGGAGGCGTCGGGCAGTTCGCCGTTCAACTCGCCCATCTGTCGGGCGCGCGCGTGATCGCAGTGGTAAGCCGCGCCGAGCGTGCGAAGTATGCCGGCGAATGCGGCGCGGACGAGGTGATCGTCGGCGATCTCTCCGCCGCCGGGCGCTTCGGTCCCTATCATCTCATTCTCGAATCGGTCGGCGGCAAGTCATTGACCTCGGCGCTCACGATGCTCCGCTCGGGCGGGATGTGCGTGTTGTTCGGGACCTCGGAGACGCCGGAGGTGACCTTCGATGCGCGCCAATTCTATTCGAGCGGCGGCATCCTCTACGGCTTCATCCTGTTCGATGAAGTCAAGCTGCAGCCGCCGGCGCAGGGGCTCGCGCGGCTGGTCGATCTGATGGCTGCGGGCCGGCTGCGATCGCCGATCGAAGTGCGCGCGTCATGGACCGAGATCGGGTCGATCGCGGAGCGTTACTGGAATCGCGAAATCGCCGGAAAAGCGGTGCTGACGCTGTAATCTCGCGAGCAGCGGCCAAGTTTCGGATCGCGCGGCGTTTATGGTATTGCTCGGCTGAGTTTCGTGAACCTCAACAAATCTCTGAGCCTTGGATCATGGCGGGAAGCCGGCGACGGTCGGGTTCCGCGGCTCATCGCAAGGAGGATCCTCCAGTGGCAGTAAGAAAACGCGCCCATGAGACGCAGGCGAGCCCGACCAAGCTGGTCGCCACCGAGACCATCAAGGTTTCCAACACCGCGCAGGCCTACCTGAGTCTGCTCGGCGCGCGCGGGATCGATTATTTCTTCGCCAACGGTGGAACCGACTTCGCATCGATCATCGACGGCTTCGCGCGCCTGATGGCCGAGGGAAGGCGCGTGCCGAAGCCGCTGACCGTCCCGCACGAGATGGTCGCCGCCAGCATGGCGCATGGCTACTACCTCGCGACCGGCCGTCCGCAGGTCGTGATGGTCCACGTCACGGTCGGCACCGCGAATCTGCTGAACGCGATGATCAACTCATGGCGCGGCAAGGTGCCGATCATCTTCTCCGCCGGCCGCACGCCGATCACCGAAAAGGGCAGCCCCGCCTCGCGCAATATCTACATCCATTGGGCCCAGGAATCGTTCGACCAGGGCGGCATCGCGCGCGAATGGACCAAATGGGATTATGAGCTGCGCACCCAGAACCAGCTCGAGACGGTGGTCGATCGCGCGCTCTCGCTCGCGATGGCGGAGCCGCGCGGGCCGGTCTACCTGACCCTGCCGCGCGAAGTGCTCGCCGAGGAGTGCAAATCTTTCACCTTCTCAACCGCGCCGCGCGTCCGGCCGCCCGAGCTGGCGCATACGATGCCCGAGGGAATCGAGGAAGCGGCCGCGGCGCTGGCCGGCGCGCGCAATCCGCTGATCATCACCGGACAGAGCGGGATGTGGCACGGCGCGGTTCCGCAGCTCGCGCAGCTCGCCGAGTCGATGGGTATCGCGGTGGTCGAGACCTCGGGACGCTACTTCGTGAACCTGCCGACGAATCACCCGATGCACGTCGGTTTCAACCCGCATGAATGGATCCGCGACGCCGACGTGATACTCGCGATCGAGGCTGACGCGCCGTGGTATCCCGCGATGGCCGAGCCGAAGCCCAACGCGACGATCATCCAGATGGGCACCGATCCGTTGTACGCGAACTATCCGATCTGGGGCTTCCCGGCCGATATCGCGATCAGCGCGAATCCCGAAGCCGGCCTCGCGGCGCTTAATCGCGCGCTCGAGCCGTATCGTCAGATGAAGCGCAAGGAGATCACCGACCGCGTGCAGCGCTGGACCAAGGTGCACAACAAGCAGCGCGCCGACTGGCAATCGGTCGCCAACAACGCGCGCAACGACAAGCCGCTCGATCCCGCGTGGGTCTCGCGCTGCATCAACGAGGTCAAGGACAAAGAGACCATCTGCGTCAACGAGTATGATCTTTCGCCGCTGCAGGCCGAGTTCACCGAGCCCGGCACCTATTTTCATTGCCCGCCGTCGGGCGGACTGGGATGGGGCCTCGGCGCAGCGCTGGGCGTGAAGCTCGGCTCAGGCGATCGCACCGTGATCTGCACGGTCGGCGACGGTGCGTATATCTTCGGTTCGCCCACCGCGGCCCATTTCTCATCGCGCGCACATAACATCCCGGTGCTGTTCGTGGTTTACAACAACCAGTGCTGGCGCTCCGTGATGGAGTCCTGCCTGTACGTGCATCCGGACGGCAACGCGCGCCGGCTCGGCAATTTCCCGATCAGCGATCTTTCGCCGTCGCCCGATTTCGACAAGATCGTGACCGCCTTCGGCGGCTACGGAGAACGCGTCGAGGAGCCGTCGGAGATGATCCCTGCGCTCAAGCGCGCGCTCAAGGTGGTCCGCACCGAGAAACGCCAGGCACTGCTCAACGTGATCTGCAAGCATCCCGAGGCCGCGCCGCCCGCCCGCGGCAAGGGCGCCGACTGGAGACCATAGGTCGAGGCGCTGGAAGCCGCCGCCCGCTGAGTGCCAAGGGAGTTCAGATCGTGCGCGGCGGCGTGCTAGCGTTAAGGGTTCGAGCGCTCGCCAGAGCGGCGCGCGCCGATTTTCTGAGGGGCGGCGTACCCAAGTGGCTAAGGGAGAGGTCTGCAAAACCTCCATTCAGCGGTTCGAATCCGCTCGCCGCCTCCACTTCCTAGCTTTCTGACGCCACGCATCGGAAAAACCGACCGGGGAACGCCGAGGGGGAAACCTGTGTTCAAGGCAAAAGCCGCCACAGATGCGAATCGCAAAGGCCTTGGTGGCCATTCCCATCGCGGATAGATTTCGTCGTCATTGAGTCAGCCGGCGCATCCTGAGATCGACGACGCCGCGGTCGATGCGGCGCTCGCCGCATTCGATTCGTCGCGCGCGTGGGCGATGGTGCTGGCGGCGTTCGTCGGGATGTTCGCGGTCTACGCGGTCGCGTACAGCTTTGGCGCTTTCTTCAAGCCGATGGTCGCGGAGTTCGGCGCAAGTCTCGGCAGCACCTCCCTGGCCTTTTCGGTGACGGTCTTCCTGTGGTCGATGCTGGGGCCGTTCACGGGTCATTTGACGGATCGTTTCGGGCCGCGGCTGGTGCTGAGCGGCGGCGCGATAGTAATGGGCGCCGGGCTAATCCTTACCGCGCGGATTCATCATTTGTGGATCGGCTATTTCACCTATGGAATTGCGGTCGGCGTCGGGATCGCGTGCGCGTACGTCCCGATGGTCGCGGTGGTCGCGGGATGGTTCATGCGGCGGCGCAACACTGCGCTTGGCGTCGCAGTCTCGGGCGTTGGATGCGGCACGGTGTTCGGACCGCCGGTTGCGGCGGCGCTGATTCAATCGCTCGGCTGGCGCACGACCTATGAAATTTTCGGGGTTTGCTCCGCGATCGTGATGTTCGCGTGCGGGTTGCTGGTGGAACGTCCACCGGTTCATCTCGGTTCGACGTCGTCGTTGCGTTTCGGCGAAACGATCCGGAGCCCGGCGTTCGGCTTCCTGTATCTGTCGGTGGCGTTGCTCTCGCTCGCGCTGTTCATCCCGTTCGTCTACCTGCCGGCGTTTGCGCATGATCGTGGCGCGAGCGAAGTGGCCGCTGCGGCGCTGGTCAGCCTGATGGGCGGCGCCAGCGTCGTCGGGCGTCTCGGACTTGGTGCGCTCGGCGATCGCACAGGCGTCGTGCGGCTCTATCAAATCAGCTTTCTCGCGCTGGGTCTGAGCTACGGCATCTGGCTGTGCGCAGGATCGTATTCGACGCTGGTGATGTTCACGCTGGTGATGGGGACCGGGTACGGCGGGTACGTCGCGCTCGCGCCGGCGGTGCTGGCGCACCTGTTCGGCACGCGCCGGCTCGGCACGATCATGGGGGTGTTGTGGACCAGCACGGGAATCGGGGCGTTCGCGGGGCCGCCGTTGGCCGGGGCGATCATCGACTACAGCGGGAGCTATCGGTGGGCGATAGCGTTTGCGTTTGTGGCCGCGATGGGTTCGTTTGCGGCGTTGCTGCCGCTTGGGCGATTTGAGCCGCGTCGGAGCGACTGAAAATGGTTTACTGGCCTTGAATTAGCCTTGACATATCTTCTCAATACTCGTACATACAGAAACGCGAGCTGGGCCAAGGTTTTCCCCCTTTTTCCTTGGAACGGCCGGAGCGGGGCCGGGGCGGGATCCTCTCGCCCCGGTCTGCTCTTAAAGGGTTAGAATTGGTCAGCAACCTCGGTTAGGAATCACCGCTGTCCTCTTTCCAAAGCTCCGGGTTTTTAGCGGCGAAGTCCGCCAGCATCCGAACGCATTCCGCGACCTTCAGATCGATGACTTCGAGCCCATGCACGAGCATGAAATCAAGCGTCTCGGCGTAGGTCTCGGTATCGCCGATGACGATCTTGCGGATGCCGAATTGAAGCGCCGCGCCAGCGCACATGAAGCATGGCGTGAGCGTCGAGTAGAGAATCACGCCGCGATAGCCGCCTATCCGCCCAGCGTTGCGCAGGCAATCAATCTCGGCGTGCGCGACGGGATCGCGATCCTGCACGCGGCGATTACGTCCGCGCCCGACGATCCGGCCGTCCTTGACCAGCACCCGATCCGATAGGAAGGCCGCCCTCGGCGAGTCCGATGCGCGCCTGCTCGATCGCCGCCTGAATGAACTCGTCCGTCGACGACTCCTCGGCTAGTGACCGCTGGACGGCGCGGACTGCGGCATTGCCGGCTTCACGATCAGCTTCACGGCGCAGTTTTCCGACTCCGCGCCGTAGCAGATGCTGGCGATTTCGGAGGGATTGTAGTTGTCGCTTCTTTGCGCGTATGCGGGGCAGATCCATTCGCCGCCTTCAAGGTATTGCGCAACCGCGAAGTAACGTCCCGCATTCAACTCGCCTGCGCCGCTCGTGTCCGCACTCCGCAGGTCGCGCGATTCGACGATCGTGTAGCCGTCGTGACCGCCCATCGGATCGAACGTCATCAGCATCAGCCGCCACGTTCGGCCGCTCTGTTTCACGGCTTCGAAACGCATCGGGTGATCGGAGGAGAAGACCGGTTTTATGCGGCATAACCACGGTCGCGCCATCGTGGCGCCGGCGGGGACCGTGGCGGCCAATCCGGAGACGAAAATTGAAATTGCAATAGCTGCTGATGCGGGCTTCACGTTATCACCTCTAATCTTCCTGGAACTGCCGCGCTCATGCGCGCGGCCTTTCGATCGTCTGCGATTCCGGCTGGGACATCAACTGTGCGAATTCCGCCGCCAGCACTTCGATCAGCGCGCGGCCGCGCGCCGCCGACTGATCTTCGACCTCGATCAGCGGGCCGCATTGGTCCCGAAGCGTCTTTCGCGCCCGATCGTTGCGCGCCGCGGCGTCTGCAAGTCGTCGCGCGCGCCGAATCAGCGGCGCTCTCTGAGCTCCGTTCCCGTCGCCAATCGAGCGCGCCAGGCGATCGATCGCGGCGCGCCCGAACGGCATCGTCAATTTGCGATTGAAAATCACCGCCGCCGGGCGCATCCCGATGTCTGCGAGTGCGCCGTAAAATTCGATCGTTTCGGAGACCGTGAGCGGGTCCCCGGTAGCGACCTGCACGGCGGCGCATCGGCTACGGTCGCGCAAAAAGTTCGCTACGTTGCGCGCCTCGCGCCCGACGATGCTGCCGCCGAAGATTTGATCGGCGGTGAGCGGCATCCGCAGCAGATCGAGCGCCTGTCCCGACGCAGGGCCGTCGAAGATCACCAGGTCCCATGGCGGCAGATCGGCCGGACGTCGTTCGATCTCATGATAGAGCTTGCCAATCATGATTAGTTCGCGAAGCCCGGGCGCGGCGGGTACGAAATAGCTATAGAGCCGGCTCGAAAGGACTGTGCGCAGGATCGCCGGACTCGGCATCACGATGTGCAGGTATTCGGAAAGGGTGCGCGCGCCTTCGAGCGCAATCAGGCTCATCCCCGGGGCCGCCTCGACCGGTTCGTAGCTCGGCTCGATGCCGAGTACCGCAGCCAGCGGAGCACGGTTGTCATACTCGATCACGCAGACGCGCGCGCCGCCGCGGGAAGCGGCAAGCCCGAGTGCGGCACTGATAGTGGTGCGGCCGACGCCGCCCTTGCCGAGGATCATAAGGACGCGGCGCTTGAGCAGTTCGTTCAGCATCAAAGAGCTGCCGGAAGAGCGGCTCGCCCGCGAACTTTACCAGCGGATCAGGTTAGCGCCCCAGGTCAATCCGCCGCCGCAGGCGTTAAGCAGGATCAAATCGTTATCACGGATGCGATGTGCTTCGAGCGCCTCATCGAGCGCGATCGGCACCGATGCGGCCGAGGTATTGCCGTAACGATCGACGTTAATGAAGACCTTGTCACCATTGAGGCCGAGCCGCTCGGCGACCGCGCTGATGATCCGTGCGTTGGCTTGATGCGGCAGAATCAGCGCGATGTCCTCGAGACGGACGCCAGCTTTATCGGCTACCCGTCGCGTCACGTCTTCCATCATCCGCACGGCAATCCGAAAGAGCTCCGGCCCCCGCATCTGAATGGCATTGTCAGCCGAGCGACGAATCTCAGCGTCGAACGTGCATCGCGTACCCGCGGCGTTGCGGACCGAAAGCAGGTTCCAGTGCTCTCCGGCCGAGCGCAGCACACTGCCAAGAACGCCGCGCGGTCCCGGCTCAGAGACCAGCACCGATGCTCCTGCGCCGTCGCCGAACAGCACAGCCGTGCGGCGGTCATTCCAATCGACCATCGTCGAGAGCGCGTCGGTGCCGACGACCAGCACGCGGCCCCATTCGCCAGCCCGCATCGTCGCGTCCGCCACCGAGAGCGCATAGATGTAACCCGAGCAGGCTGCAGCGACATCGAAGCTCGGGATGTCCGTGATGCCCAGCCGATGCTGCAACTGGCATGCAAATGACGGAAAGCCGAAATCGGATGAGACCGTGCCGACAATGATCGCTTCAAGTTCGCTCGGGGCGAGGCCGGCGCGATCGAGCGCGATATGGCTTGCTTCCGCCGCGATATCGACCAGCGACTCGCCGCTGACCAGCACGTACCGCTGCGCGATACCCGTGCGCGTCCGGATCCATTCGTCGGAAGTCTCGAGCCGACGTTCGAGGTCCTGGTTACTAAGTCGAGTGCGCGGCAGAGCGCGGCCGGTGCCAACGATTCTGGAGCCCATCTAAGCACCCGTCAGTTGTCCGACGCCGCGCGAAACGCAATGGTGGTGTTAGTGCCGCCGAAACCAAACGAGTTGTTGAGCGCCAACGTGATTTTTGCCTCCCGCGCCCGGTTCGGCACGTAATCGAGATCGCATTCAGGATCAGGATGATCGTAGTTGATAGTAGGCGGAATCACGCCACGTTGGATCGTCATTACGGTGTAGACCGACTCGATCGCGCCGGCAGCACCCAGCGTATGTCCCGTCATCGACTTGGTCGAGCTCACCGCGATGCGCGCAGCGTGTTCACCGAAAACGTGTTTGATCGCCTGGGTCTCGGCCAGGTCGCCTTGGGGCGTCGATGTACCATGGGCATTTATGTAACCGACCTCGCCCAGATCGAGCTCTCCGTCCTCCAGGCACATCCGCATGCATCGCGCCGCGCCAGCTCCGTCAGGCGAGGGCGACGTGATGTGGTAGGCGTCGGCATTGCAAGCGTAGCCGACGACCTCGGCGAGAATTGTCGCGCCGCGAGCGAGCGCGCTCTCGCGCTCCTCGAGGATGAGCGCCGCAGCGCCTTCGGACATCACGAAGCCGTCGCGATCGCGGTCAAACGGGCGGCTCGCCGCCTCCGGCGAGTCATTACGCGTCGACAGCGCGCGCATCGCGATGAATCCGCCCACGCCCAACGGAGTCAGCGCGGCTTCGGCGCCGCCAGTGATAGCAGCATCGAGGTAGCCGGCGCGGATCATGCGGTAGGCTTCGCCGGTCGCATGACTGCCCGACGCGCAGGCGCTGGTGGTGGTGAGATTGACGCCGCGCGCGCCGTAGCGAATGCCGATCTGGCCGGGCGCGAGATTACCGATGAGCTTGGGAATGAAGAACGGCGTGATGCGTTTGAGACGGCTGTCGAGAAACAGCAGATGGTTTTCTTCGATCGTGCAGAGACCGCCGATGCCGACGCCAATCAAAACGCCAACGCGGTCGGCGGTTTCGTCGCTGATCTTCAATTGCGACTGGCGCATCGCCTGCTCCGCCGCCGCAATTGCGTACTGAATGAAAAGGTCCATTTTCTTGATGTCGCGCTTTTCAATCCAGTCGAGCGGATCGAAGTCACGCACCTCGCCGGCGATGCGCGAGGGGAAATCGGCAACATCGAAGCGGTCGATTGGCCCGATACCCGAGCGGCCCGCGATAAGCGCTTCCCAGTTTTTTTCGAGCCCGGTACCGAGTGGAGTGACCAAGCCGAGCCCGGTCACAACCACGCGCCGGTCGACACGTGATCTCATCTCAATTGCTGCCTCCGAAGACAGTGAGAGGATTTCTATCAGAAATCGCGGACCCGCCGAAACCTGGTCCGGTTGCGGGTCTTGCGCGGGCTCGTGTTTTTGAAAACCATTGGAGGCAATCGCGAGGAGTTTTCCGAATAGGAGCCAGCCAGAGCGCGGTGATACTTGCTCGCTCGATAACTTAAGGAGGCGGCGCGGTCGCGCTGCCCGCAACGGACTGGATGGAGCCGGCGATGGCTTCGGCATTAAAAAGCGAACCGATTCGCAGCGATCTCAACCAATTGTGCATCAACTCGATCCGCGTGCTTGCGATGGACGCCGTCCAGAAGGCCAACTCCGGACACCCCGGAATGCCGATGGGGATGGCGCCGGTCGGTTACCTGCTCTTCACGCGCTTTATCCGCCACAATCCCCGGAATCCGAAATGGTACGGCCGCGACCGCTTCGTGCTTTCGGCCGGGCACGGCTCGATGCTGCTCTACAGCCTGCTCTACCTGACTGGATACGATCTGACTTTGGACGACATTAAGCAGTTCCGCCAGCTCAACAGCCGCACGCCGGGGCATCCGGAGAGCCTGCTGACGCCGGGTGTTGAGACGACGACCGGTCCGCTGGGGCAGGGCTTCGGGAACGGGGTTGGGATGGCGATCGCGGCGCAGCATCTGGCGTCACGCTTCGCGCACGAAAATCCGGAACTGTTCGATCATCGGATTTTTGCGATCGTCAGCGACGGAGACATAATGGAGGGGGTTTCGAGCGAAGCCGCCTCGATCGCGGGTCATCTTGGCCTCGGCAATATCGTGTATCTTTACGATGACAATCACGTCACGATCGACGGCCACACCGAAATCACTTTCGATGAAGATGTCTGTCAGCGTTTCGATGCCTACGGATGGCATACGCAGACCGTCGAGGATGCGAACGATCTTGATGCGCTTACGCGAGCGATCGAGAACGGCATCGCGGAGCGCGGGCGTCCGTCGCTAATTCGCGTGCGCAGCCATATCGGATACGGCAGCCCGCATTTCCAGGACTCGCCCGAGGCGCACGGCAAAGCCTTGGGCGTCGA
>Ga0070737_10000646_pt1 | contig 66874 bp, 59 predicted proteins | sample Coa_R1_10_FD_66438 | JGI IMG/M metagenome (GOLD analysis project Ga0070737, IMG submission 66438) | Surface soil microbial communities from Centralia Pennsylvania, which are recovering from an underground coalmine fire - Coalmine... | ecosystem: Environmental > Terrestrial > Soil > Unclassified...
GGCAGCGACGCCACCCCCACCGACCCCAGGCGGCGAGGACCAGGTCCTGCCCCTCAGCCGGATGCGGCGCGCGATCGCGGAGAACATGGTCCGCTCCAAGACGACCATCCCCCACGCTTGGCAGACCCAGGAGGTCGACATGAGCGGGGTGGTGGCCAACCGACGAGCCAACCGCGCCGCCTTCCAGGAGCGTGAGGGCTTCTCACTCACCTATTTGCCCTACGTGGTGGCGGCCACGGTCGCCGCGCTCCGCGAGCATCCGGCGGTGAACGCCACCTTCGACGAGGGCGGCATCGTCGTCCACCGTGGCATCCACATCGGCATCTCGGTCGCCGCCGAGGACATGCTGCTGGTGCCGGTGATCCGCAACGCCGATGGCCTCTCCATCGCGGGCTTGGCCCGTGCCATCAACGACCTGGCCACCCGCGCCCGCCAGGGCCGGCTGCGTCCCGACGACCTCCAGGGGGGAACCTTCACCGTCAACAACTCGGGAACGTTCGGGACGCTCTTCAGCTACTCGGTGATCAACCCGGGCCAGGCGGGCATCCTGACCATGGAGGCGATCGTGGACCGCCCGGTGGCCGTCGGGGGGCTGATCGGGATCAAGCCCATGATGTACCTGTGCTTCAGCTTTGACCATCGGGTGCTGGACGGCCTTCAAGCGGCCCGGTTCCTGACCAGTTGCCGCCGCTGGCTGGAAGCCGTGACCCCCGAGACCCCGATCTACTGACAAGGTCCTCGAGCCCCTTATCCTGACGATGGCCGCCTCCGGACAGCTCGCCCTCCTGGTCACCAGCCGCGACGAGCCAGGTGCCCTCTATCGGATCTCCGAGGTCATCTACCGCCATGGGGCCAACATCACCTACATCGCCACCTCGGCGGTGGCCGAGACCCAGATCGAGATGGAGGGCGTCCAGGACGAGGCCCAGCTGGTCGCCGACCTGGAGCGGCTCGAGGTCGTGCACGCGGTTCAGCGGGTGCCCTCCTTCCAGGAGGTCTTCGGCAAGCGTGTCATCGTCATGGGGGGCGGGGCCCAGGTGGGCATGGTCGCGCAGGGGGCCATCTCCGAGGCCGATCGCCACAACATCCGGGGGGAGCGGATCTCGGTCGACACCATCCCCCTGGTGGGGGAAGAGCGGTTGGCGACCGCGGTCCGGGCCGTGGCCAGGCTGCACCGTGCCCGAGTGTTGGTGCTGGCCGGGGCACTGATGGGTGGCGAGATCACCGAGGCCGTGCGAGAGATCCAGGCGGCCGGCATCATCGTGGTCTCGACCAGCATGGCAGGCTCGGTGGTGGACGCCGTCGACCTGGTAGTCAGCGACCCTCTGGAGGCAGGGGTGATGTCGGTCATGCTGATCGCCGACACGGCCCGCTTCTCCATCGAGCGCGTCCGCGGACGACGGTTCTGACCCAAGGCCGGCCGCGGCGCGATGGGACCTGTGGATTCTCTGTGGAAAGTGGGGAAAGCGATGACCCCGACGGACCGCCACTCCGGCCCCGGAACCCGCCCGTCGGGCTGGCTCAACAGCGCCTTCGCGCGCACCCCTCGGGGTCGGGCACCAGCCTACCGGAGCCCAGGACCCGACACAACCCCCGAAATCCCGTTCGCCGCTAGGCGACGAGTGGTAGCCTTCCACGGGCCCTGGGCGGTCGCCTCGGACCCCTCGGTCGATCGCGGCTCCACTACACTGGCGCCCATGCCACTGAGCCTGGAATCAGCCCAGACCGTCATCGCCGGCGCCCACGCTCACGCCCGCCAGCTTGGCGTCCGGATCACCGTAGCCGTCGTGGACGAGGGAGGGCTCCTGCAGGCCCTAGGCCGGATGGACGGGGCCCCGCCTCTCTCGGCTCAGATCGCCGAGGCCAAGGCGGTCGGGGCCGCCCTCTGGCATCGCGACGGGGGCGAGCTTGCAGAGGTGCACCGTGAGCGCCCCGCCTTCTTCGCCCAAGTCGACCGCCTGGCCAGGCTCCCCATCATCCCTGGACGAGGATCGTTGCTCATCCGCCAGGGGGACTCGGTGCTGGGGGCCGTGGGGGTGAGCGGGGCCACAGCCGAGCAGGACGAGGAGTGTGCCCGGGCAGGCCTCGCCCGTCTTCCGTGAGCGCGGGCTCACGCCCGGCTGTCGAGCGGATAGCGCGCCAGGGGCACGTACCGGGGGGCTGATCCTGGTCGGAGCTGGCTCTCGAAGAGGACGAACTCGTCCGCCATCCAGGGATCGAGCCGGGGCGGGTCGGCGAGCCGGAGGGGAGGAGGACAGCGATCGCGAGCCCGAGCCACGGTGACGTGGGCGCGGAACGGCCTCGTCTCGGGCGGGACGCCGGCCGAGCAGCAGGCCGCGTCGACCGCGGCGGCCAGCTGCGCGCAGGGCTCAGCCCCCTCGGCCAGGCCCAGCCAGATGACGCGCGGCTGGCCACGCCCCGGGAACGTTCCCTGGCTACCCAGCCCGAGCCGGAACGGCCCCTGTCGGACCCGCCCCAGCTCAGCGCGCACCCGCTCGAGCAGCGCCGTGTCCACGGAGCCCAGGAAGCGTAAGGTGAGGTGCAAAGCCTCCGGCTCCACCCATCGGTACCCGGGGGCGGCCGCAGCGCCGGCCACCAGGTAGCGGGCGAGGGCGTGCCGCTGTGGCTCCGGGATCGGAAGCGCAACAAAGACACGGAGGCGGTCACCCATGGCCAGAAGCGTACCCGGCAGGGGATGATCGGATGCAGAGATGCAACATGTGATCGGCGGCCTGGCCCTGGGAGGACTCGCCATCCTGATCGGGCTCGCCTGGGCGATCGGGGCCCTCCAGCGCCGACGAGAGCGGGCGGACACGCTCCCCACCTATCGCGCCACCGGCGGCATCCTCTACACGATCTCGCAGATCGGATGCGCGGGCGTCCTCATCCTGGGTGGCGTCGCCATCCTCGCCCTGATGTTGGCGGGTGGTCGTTGAGCGACCAGCGGTAAGCCCGGATCAGATCACGGCCCGCTCGGGGGCCAACTCACCCCGCGCAAACCGGTGCGGTGAAAGAGAGCTGACGTCCACCTCGGACCTCCCCTCCAGCAGGAGCTGGGCCAGCACCAGGGCCGCGGCCGGGGCCTGCATGAACCCGTGGCCGGAGAACCCACAGGCACACCAAAAGCCCTCCAGGCCCGGCGCCGGGCCGAGAAGCGCCTGACGGTCGGGGGTGATCTCGTAGAGGCCCGCCCAGGCGGTCTTCAACCCCGCCCGCCCCAGCGCCGGGAGGCGGTCGGTGGCCGCCGCAGCCATTCGCTCCACGAACTCCCAGTCGACCTCGGTGTTGAAGGTCGGGGGCTCGCTCCAATCGCTCATCCCGACCAGGACCCCCTCCCCCTCCGGATGGAGGTAGAGCGAGGTGGCGAGGTCCACGGTCATGGGGGTGGCACGGCCCACCTCGGGCACGGCGGTGGTGACGAGCGCATGGCGACGATAGGGCACCACCGGCAGCTCCAGCCCCGCCATGCGGCCGATCTCCGCCGACCAGGCCCCGGCACAATCGAACAGCAGCCGGGTAGGGACCCGACCCTCGGTCGTGAGCACCCCCTCGAGCCGTCCGTCTCGCACCGCGAGCCCGGTCACGGCTACCCCCTCCAGCAGCCGGGCACCGAATCGCCGTGCCCCCTGGGCGTAACCGAGGGTCACATCGGCCGGGCTGGCCAGGCCGTCGGTGGGACAGTAGGTGCCGCCAAGGACGTCGCCCACCTCCAGCGCCGGCACGAGATCCTTGATCTCGGCCGGGGTCACCCAGCGAGCCTCCTCTAGCCCCAGCCGTCGCCACATCTCGAGCAGACACCGGAAGTCATCGACCAACCCCGGCGTGGTGAGCAGGAACAGGTACCCGATCTGCCGAAAGCCGGCATGGCCCCCGGTCTCCTCGTCGAACTCCAGCAGGAGCCGGACCGCGAGCCGCTGCAGACGAACGTTGACCTCGCTGGAGAACTGCTGGCGAACCCCGCCAGCACAGCGCCCCGTCGACCCCCCGCCCAGGACGTCCCGTTCCAGGAGTAGCACCTCAAGCCCACGCCTTGCCAGCTGGTAGGCGAGCGCGCAGCCCATGACCCCGCCTCCGGCGATGACGACGTCAGCCCTCTGCATCGCTCACGATGACCCGCGCCCAGACCTCGAAGATGAGCTTGAGTGCCGCCAGCACGGTGACGTCGGCGTGATCGAGGGGCGGGCAGACCTCGCAGAGGTCCATCCCCACCAACCTCCCCACCCGGGCGACAGCATCGAGCAGCTGCAGTGCCTGGCGCGTGCTGAGCCCGCCCGCGGAGGCGATCTCCGTGCCCGGGGCGAAGGCGGGGTCGAGGACGTCGATGTCGAGGGAGAGGTGAACCGGACGTCCCTCCAGGGAGGGGAGCAGCCGCTCGACGGCCGTCAGCCCGGCCGCCAGCTCCCAAGCCGTGACCATCCCCATCCCCTGCGCCCGGATGAAGTCGACCTCCTCCGGATCGAAGTCCCGGCAACCGACCAGAACGACCGCCTCAGGGGCCAGCCCGGCCACCTCCAGCCCACGCCGCAAGGCGCATCCGACCGTCCAGCGGCCACCGCGGGAATGGTCGCAGAGGTCGGGATGCGCGTCGACCCAGAGCACCGCCAGATCGGGGTGACGGCGGGTTTGGGCGGCCAGGACCGGCACGGCCGAGCAGTGGTCACCACCCAGGACGGTCAAAAACGCGGTCCTGGGCACCGTCGCCAGCCGCTCGGCGACGGCTGGCCATCCGGTCTCCACCGTCCCCTCCATGGCCAGGTCCCCGAGGTCGTGGATGGTCAGGCCCCCCAGCCGTCGCCCGCGCTCATCGACCGGCGGAAAGGCCGCCGAGAGCCGTCGGAGTTCGGCCGGGGCTTGCGCTGCCCCTCGCCGGTACACGGCCGAGCCATCGTAGGGGACACCAACGACCACCGTCCGCGCCCGGTCCCAGGGCGCCACCGGGAGCCCACCCCAGGGAGCCAGGCCCGACAGATCGATCACGGCTTCAGCCACACCTCGCGGCACATCGGAATCCGAGCCCTCCTTCAGGCTACTTGAGATCTCGAGGACGATTGGCCAGGGCAGCTCGTCGCTCAGGCCCCCGAGCCGGGGAAGGGGGTGGTCGGCCTCCACCAGCCGGGAGCCGCGCCAGGCCGTCTGGCCGCGCGGCCGCCGCCGGATCTCGCCAGGGCGGCAAGGGTGGGGTGGCGACGACCACGCCCGACCCGCACCGCCCCGGCGCTGAGGCCACGGCGACCCTGATCCCGACCTTCCCTCCTGAGCCCCAGGAGGTCGCCCCGACAGCCACCGGCCTGCCCGCCCAGGGCCGCTGCCGGCGCCAGCAGGGGCGGAAGGGCGACGACGACCCGACCGACCGGTCTCCCGGTCGGGGTCGAGATCGGCCCCGAGCCGCCGTGCCGCCCCACCGGCGACGGATGGCCCGCCGCTGCTCGGGCGTGCCGGCGGCACAGGGTCACCGAAGGCGCTCCCTGTCGCCGCGCCCACCGCCTCGAGCTCGCTCGCGCATCCTGGCAGATGCCTCGAAGGGCAGCGGTTGCCACCCCTCCCCCGTGGTGGAGCCGCCACCCGACGATCGAGGGCGTTTGGCCCCTGAGCCCGCCATCCAGCTCGGCCGGCCACGATCGAGGGGGTTCGGAAAGTTGATCGCTGAGTGATCTATAATCATCAGTAGTAGCTCTTAAAGAGCGGTCATAGCACCAAAGGTGCCCATCCCAAGACCGCCTATCGCCGGTATCGGGAGGGCGAGACGCCGGTCCGGTGAGCTGCGTTGGGCGCTTGCTCCTGGTGGACGTCCCCGCTCCCAAGGTCGGCCGCGTGGCCGTGTACGCCCGGCTGTCGTCCGCTGAGCAGAGCTCCGATCCGGATCGGCAGGTGGCGAGGGTGGTGACCTGGGCCTGCGCTCAAGGACTGGCCATCGGGCAGGTGGTGACCGAGGTCGGGTCAGCGTTGGATGGCCGTCGGCGGGCCTCCTGGCCCTGTTGCGAGACCCCTCCGTGACCACCATCGTGGTCGAGCGCCGAGACCGCTTCACCCGGTTCGGGCCGAGGAGGTGGAAGCCGTGCTGGCCGCCCGGGGCAGGGGGCTGCTGGTGGTCGATCCCTCCAAGGTCGATGACGATCTGGTGCGGGACGTGACCGAGATCCTGACCAGCCTTTGCGCCCGACCCTACGGCTCCGATCGGCAGCCGATCGCGCGGCCCGAGCGGTGGTGGCGCCCCACGCCGCCGACGGCCGGCAGGCACGCTCCGCCTGAGGGCTGGCCGAGATCCGCCGGCAACTCCGCTCTAAGATCGCCTGGGGGTCCCCATCGGGACCGGTTCCGACGGGGACTATCGCTCTCTCGGCGGCAACGGCGGGCACCCCCACCCCGTCACCGCCTCGAGGTCGAGGCGGAGGATGCGGGCGAGGGCGAGGGACGAGGGGCCGAGGCGGCACGAGGCGCACCCGGCAGGTCCTGAGGACCTAGGTGCCCGAAGCCGGGCACGTGCTGACCGAAGCCCATCACCTTGGAGGCCAGGTGGGAGGAGGCGAGCTGGGGAGCAAGGACCTGGTCGTACAGGCCCCGCAGCCCCCCCAACACCGGGATGTCGGAGGCCGCGATCGGTGTCCTGCGGGCCTGGGCAGCGAGCCCGGCCTGGTCAGCGGAGCCGAGGATGCCGGCCGTGAAGGGGTTTTCCGCGAGCACGGCCTCGGCCGTCCGCACCTGAGCGGCGTTCAGAGAGGTGGCGGGCACGGCACGGCCGACCAGGACCATCCCCGAGATCAGGAGGTAGGCGAAGAGAACCCCGGCCACGGCCTGGAGCCAGATCCCCAAGAACCCGTCCACCCCCAGCACGGCGGGCATCTTGCGGATCGAATCGCCGGCCCTGGCCCCCAGGAAGCCCATCACGCCGACGATGATCAGGCCCATGAGCACGGTCAGGAAGCCGTTGGCATGGAAGAGGGCCTGCATGAGGCCGGCGAACCCATCCCGGATGTGGAGGAGGACGGCCAGGCTGCCGAGGGAGAAGGCCTCGGCCAGAAGCGGCTGGATGAAGCCGTGCTTGAAGCCCAGCCAGGCCCCCCCAAGCACGATCAACCCGACCAGGATGTCGATGAGCACCGGCCGCGAAGTCTAGCTCAGGAGGCGGGCGCCCCCCGAATCAAGCCGGTAGAAGAGGGTCGCGCGATGAAGTAGACTCGGAACCATTCGCGTGGCGATTACGATAGCGATCGCGAACCAGAAGGGCGGGGTCGGAAAGACGACCACGGCCGTCAACCTCGGCGCCGCGTTCGCCGAGCGGGATCAGCGCGTGCTGCTCGTCGATCTGGACCCTCAGGCCCACCTCACCATCAACATGGGGGTCAAGGTCCCGGACGAGCTGGACCAGACCGTCTACAACCTCCTCCTCGACCCCCAATGCGAGGTCGAGGACATCCTTCACCACAACTCCCAGGTTGGGGTGGACTTCCTCCCCTCGAACATCGAGCTCTCCGGCGCCGAGACGCAGCTCATCAACGAGATCGGGCGCGAGACCCTGCTCAAGGAGAAGCTGCGTCCCGTTCTCGCGGATTACGACTTCGTCGTGATCGACTGCCCACCGGCCTTGAGCCTGATCACGATCAACGCCTTCGTTGCCGCGGACGAGGTCGTGATCCCCCTCCAATGCGAGTACTTTGGCCTCAAGGGCATGCAGCAGCTGACCCGCAGCGTCGAACGTGTCCGGGCCAAGCTCAACCCGGGCCTGCGCATCGCCGGCATCCTGCCCACGATCTTCAAGGCGCGAACGCTCCATTCCCAGGAGGTCCTGCAGCTGGTCAAGCAGCACTTCGGCGATCTGGTCTTCCCCTTCGTGGTCAAGGACTCGATCCGCTTCGCCGAATCCCCGCTCGCCGGGGTCTCCATCCTGCAGTACGCCGGCGCCTCGGAGGGAGCGCGGGCCTACCGGGAGCTGGCGGAGACGCTGCTCGATCACCGGTGAGGGGGCCGTGAGCTCGTTCAAGCGCGCCACCCTGACCGGCTCCGAAGAGCTCTTTCGCCCCACGGCGCGACCGCGGGTGGTGGAGGAGACGCCGCCTCCGGCGTCGCTGCCTCCGCCCAGCGAGCTGGAGGAGAGCGGGCCGCAGCAGAGGGTCCCGCTCACCGTTGACGAGATCGACCTGCTGCTCGAGGCCATCCACGCCGCCAAGTACCCCGAGCGGGCTCGTCGCCCGCTCCCCCTGGAAAAGTTCGAGCGCTTCGACGCCCTACGCGACAAGCTGCAGGAACACCGGGGCGGTGGGTGAAGAGACCGGCGCGGAAGCGTCTTCGGTCGACGAGGTCCTCACCACCACCCGCGCCGTTCGCCGGCGGCTGGACCTGGATCGGCCAGTGCCCAAGGAGCTGCTGCTCGAGTGCCTGGAGATCGCGCTCCAGGCTCCGACCGGCTCCAACCGCCAGGGCTGGCAGTTCATCTTCGTCTCCGAGCCGGATCGCAAGCGGGCCATCGCCGACTGCTACCGGCGTTCCTTCGCCGCCTACCGAGCCCGCCCCGCCCCTCGTTATCCACCCGGCGATCCTCGCGCCAAGCGCCGGCCGCGGGTGGTGGCATCCGCGGCCTACTTGGCCGACCACCTGCACGAGGCGCCCTGGCTGTTGATCCCCTGCCTGGAAGGACGGCTTGGCGAGGGCGCGACCACCGCCGAGCAGGCCGCCTTCTGGGGATCGATCCTCCCCGCCTTCTGGAGCTTCATGCTGGCGGCGCGGGCCCGTGGGCTGGGAACCACATGGACGACTCTCCATCTGGCCTACGAGCGCGAGGTGGCCGAGGTGCTCGGCATCCCCTACGCGGCCTACACCCAGGCGGGCCTGACCCCGATCGCCTTCGTCCGCGGGCATCGTCTCCAGCCCGCCCCCCGCCTCCCGGCCTCCGCCGTCACCCACTGGGAGGTCTGGTGAGGTCAGGGGCCGCGCTGATCGGCCCCGGCCCGCGCCGCCGGTGCGGCATCCACCCAACGCCCCACCAATGGAGGACACGCGGCGGCTCAGCCCCCCCAGCGACGCCACCTGGCCCTGGCCCTGGCCCTTCGCCAGACGTAGCCAAAGGTCCACCAGAGGCAGACCAAAAAGAGGACGATCGCCATCGCGACAGCAGCAAGTCGCATCGGGTAAATAACACCACGTGTCGAAGCTCGGGATCGTCAAGGTTCGTGGGGACAAGGAGGTCAACAGCTACGTCGTCTCCTGCACAGCCACCGGGGAGGCGGTGGTCGTGGACCCCGTCGAGCCCGCAGCCAAGCTGCTCGAGCAGCTGTCGGGCCTGAAGGTGATATGGGTCGTGGCCACCCACGGCCACCCGGGGCACGTCGCGGGCAAGGACGCTCTCAAGCAAGCGACCGGCGCCACCACGGGGCTCCACATGGCAGACGCCAAGATGTTCCTGCGCTCGGCCGATCGCTACCTCGTCGATGGCGACGAGCTCCGTTTCGGGAACTTCGTCCTCAAGGTGCTGCATACGCCGGGGCACACCCCTGGTAGCCTCTGCTTCCTGGTCGCCAACCACCTTTTCACCGGAGACACCCTCCTCGCGGGAGGGATCGGCCGTGAGCGTCCCGGTACCGACCTTCGTCAGCAGATCAAGTCCATCGACGCCCGGCTCAGCGGCCTGCCCCAGAGGACCGCCATCTACCCCGGACACGGCCCGGTCACCAATCTCGAGACGGAGAGGCGCACGAGCCCGGTGTTCCAGTCCATGCGGCGCTGAGCATGCGCCTCCGTGTCACCGGCGGCACCCTCGTCACGCCCCACGGCCGCCGGCCCGCCGACCTGGTCGCCGAGGACGGCGCCGTGGCGCGGTGCGTCGAGCCCAGCCGAGCCGGGGCCGCGGACGATGGGATCGATGCCACCGGCGGTCGCGTCCTCCTGGGCTTCATCGATCCCCGCGCCGACAACCGCGATCCCGGCGTGATGGGGAAGGAGGGCTTCGCGCACGCCACCCTGGCCGCCATACGCGGCGGTGGGACCACAATCTTCGACATGCCCAACGCCGTGCTCCCCCTGGGCGCCGCACCCCTGGTCGCGGCCGGCGTGGGGAGGATCATGCTGTGCCGGGGATACGCGCTCGACCGGACGAGCCGAGAGCCGGGCTACGAGACCGTCGGCGGCGCCCGTTGCCGCCTCCATGTGGTCCACCTCTCCTCCGCCCACGGCGTCCGGGTGGTCCGTCAGGCGCCGGCCGGCGTGACCTGGGTGGAGATCCTGCCGACCGTGACGCCGGGCGAGATGACGGCCGGCAGGATCAGCCCCGAGCGGCTGTGTCGGACCCTGCCCGAGGGCACGGCAGGCCTGTACCGGGTGCCCCCATGGAAGGGATCGCCGCTCTTTGGTTCGGACCGTGACCTGACCGTCGTGGACCCCGAGGCCGATTGGAGGATCGACCAGGCCTGGCCCCACTCGCGACGTCGACTCAGCCCATGGCACGGCCGGTGCGGCCGAGGGCGCCCCCGGCCGGCGGTGCTGCGTGGCGAAGTGGAGATGCCGGTGGGCAAGCCCCGCGGCCGGCCGGTCAGCCCCCGGCGGGCCGTCGAGCGTGCGGGGTGAGGGCACTGACCATCCGCGGCCACCGTCTGGAGGTGGACGAGCGCCCCGTCCCCTCGATCAGCGGCGACGAGCTGCTGGTGCACGTGCAGGCGGCCGGCCTCAACCGCCCCGACCTGTGGCGCGTGGCCGGGGGCGACCCGGCGCCGCCGGGCGTCCCCAGCGACGTGCCCGGGCTGGAGTTCGCCGGAGAGGTGGTCGCCGCCGGGTCGGAGACGCGACGTTTCCGGCCCGGGAACCTGGTCATGGGCCTGACCGAGGGCGGCAGTCACGCGGAATACGTGGCCGTGGCCGAGAGCCGCTGCGCGGCAGTGCCAAGGGGCATGGAGATGACGGTCGCCGGCGCGGTGCCGGAGTCCTTCGTCGCCGCCCACGACGCCTTAGTGACCCAGGCGGGCCTGCGTCGAGGATCGCGGGTGATGATCCACGCCGTGGCCTCGGGGACCGGCCTGGCCGCCCTACAGGTGGCGAAGCTCTACGGTTGCGAGGTCGCCGGGACCACACGCTCGGCCGAGAAGGTGGAGCCCTGTCGTGCGCTCGGCGTGGATCGGCCGCTCCAGATGTCCCGAGACGAGCTGCCCCGGGACTGGGCGGACGTGGTGGTGGACCTGGTGGGAGGGCAGTACCTGGCCATCGACCTCGACGTGGCCGCCCACCAGGGCTGGATCCTGCTCCTGGGCACGATGGGAGGGACGGTCACTCCGATCGATCTCCGCCGGCTGACCGGCAAGGGCCTCACCCTGCGCGGCTCCACGCTGCGGGGCCGTTCCGTCCGGGAGCTGGCGGCGGCGGTGGCGGCCTTCGAGCGCGACCTGGCCGGTCCGCTAGCGGACGGCCGGCTGCGTCCGGTGATCGCGGCCACCTTCCCCTTGGAGGAGGCCACGACCGCCTACGACCTGCTGCGCTCGAACCGGAGCGTGGGCAAGGTCGTGCTGCGTCTCGACACCTGAGCGTCGGCTCGGCCCTGGCGGGGAGCGGTGTGGACACGTGGCCTTCCGCATCCTAGCATGCCAGCCAGGACGAACCGGGGAGGAAGCCATGGACACCACCCAATACCGAGCCGAGCACGTGGGCAGCCTGCTGCGGCCACCCGAGCTGCTCGCGGCACGGCAAGCGTACGAGCGGGGAGACCTCACGCTGGAGCAGCTCCGGGACCGGGAGGACGAGGCCGCAGCCCAGGCGATCGCGCTCCAGCGGGAGGTCGGGATCGAGGTCTTCACCGACGGCGAGGTGCGGCGCGGGACGTGGATGGCGGGGCTGCTGGAGACCCTCGACGGCGTGGTCCCGGTGGAGGCGCCGACCGGAAGTGGCTGGCGCCGGGACCACGCCCCGGATCCCTCCGAGGAGGAGACCCATTGGCAGCTGGTCGTCGCCAGCGAGAGGGTCCGCCGACGGGTCCGGCTGACCTCAATCGAGGCCGACTACCTGGCCAGGCACGCCCCGGGCCGGTTCAAGATCACGATGATGAGCGCATCCATGGGCGGCCTGCTGTGGAATCCGGATCTCAGCCGGGCCGCCTACCCCAGCCGGGCCGACCTGGTCCGGCACCTGGTCGAGCTGCAGGCGGAGGAGATCGGCGAGCTCGTTGACCAGGGCGTCACCTGGATCCAGCTCGACTCGTTGAGCTATATGCAGGTCATCGACCCGGAGTTCGCCGCCGAGAACCGGGCCACCATGGGCATCAGCCTGGGCGACAGCCTGGACGAGCTGGTGGCCCTGGACAACCAGCTGGTCCGAGCGGCGAAGGCGAAGAACCCCAGGGTCACCGTCGCCATGCACTTCTGCCGCGGCAACAACCGCAGCGCCTGGCGGGCCAGGGGAGGCTACGAGCCGATCGCGGAGCGGCTCTTCGGTGGGGCGGAGGTGGATCGGTTCCTGCTCGAGTACGACACCGAGCGGGCCGGGGGCTTCGAGCCGCTCCGCTTCGTGCCCCGAGGCAAGGTCGTGGTGCTGGGGTTGATCTCGTCCAAGGTCCCGCGGCTCGAGTCACAGGACGAGCTGTGCCGCCGGATCGACGAGGCCGCCCGGTACGTGCCCCTGGAGCAGCTCGCGATCAGCCCCCAGTGCGGGTTCGCCTCGACTGCGCCCGGCAACCTGCTCACCGCCGACGAGCAGCGACGCAAGCTGGAGCTGGTGGTCGACACCGCGCGCAGGGTCTGGGGATGAGGTGAGCCGTCCCGGCGCCGGGCGGCCGCCGCCTGCGAACATGGGGCCATGGCCAACAGGAGCGAGTTCGCGGCCACGGGGCCGTCGCCCGCGGCGCGGGTCTGAGAGCGACTCCCGGGCCAGCCGGCACGCCTCCCTGGCCGCGTCCCGCCGTGATGGCTCACTCCGCATCAGCGGGCCCGAGATGAGGTTTCGGGACGGGGGGCGGTACCCGGGCGTCATGCCCGGATCGGTCAAAGGACTCCATCCCGCCTCGCGCTGCACGGGCCGACCGAGGATCCACCGCCCGCCTCGACCCGGCCGGGGAGCGGCCGATGATCGAGTCCTGGCGCCAAGGCCGGGGCCGACGGCGTATCGAGCGCCTCTGAGCCCCGGCGGCGTGAGGGACGGCCTCGACGACCGCCGCGCCCCATTCCGGACTACGTTGATCACATGCCCTACTCGTCCATCCCCCCCGAGCAACGGGACCAGGAGATCGAACGCCGGCGCCTCGCCGCCGACCTGGTCGCGGCCGCCTACCTGCGGGGCGACTTCGTCCTCAGCTCCGGCCGCCGCTCCGACCACTACTTCGACAAGTACCGCTTCGAGACCCAGCCGGACATCCTGCGCCGGCTCGGCCGCTGGCTGGCCATGCTGGTGCCCGCCACCACCGATCGCCTCGCCGCCCCCGAACTCGGGGCGGTGCTGCTCGGCGGCGCCGTCTCCCTCGAGCTCGACCTCCCGCTCGTCATCGTGCGCCGAGCCGCGAAGGGACACGGCACCGCGCGCCTGATCGAGGGCGAGCTCCCCGCGGGGGCTCGTGTCACCCTGATCGAGGACGTCGTCACTACCGGCAACCAGGCCATCAGCGCAGCCCACCGCCTGAAGGAGGCGGGGGCCACCGTCGAGCGCTTGATCGCGGTCATCGACCGTGAGGAGGGCGGTGAGGCGCGCATCCGAGCGGAGGGCCTGGACTACCACCCGCTCTTCCGCAGCCGAGACCTCCCGCTGCCCTGAGCGGCGGGCTCTGACGCTCAGAGCGCGGCCAGCTCGTGCATGAACCGGATCACGGTCTCGACGGCACGGTGGAACTGCTCAAGGTTCATGCGCTCGTTGGGGGAGTGGAGGCCGTCGTCCGGGAGCCCGAACCCGGTCACCAGCAGGCGCGTGTCCAGCGCCTCCTGGAAGTCGATCGTGACCGGGATCGACCCGCCCTCGCGGACCGGCACCGGCGGCGACCCGAAGGCTTGCTCGAACGCCCGCCGCAGGGCGACGGCGCCGGGATGGTCAGTGCTCAACCTGACCGGGGGAGCGGTGCTCAGCTCGATCACCTCCGCTCTCGTGCCTGGGGTGACGAGGGAGGCGACCGCGGACCGCAGCCCGGCCAGCACCCTGGCCGGGTCCTGGTCGGGCACCAGCCGCATCGACACCTTGGCCTTGGCCCGGGCCGGGATCACGGTCTTCGCGCCCTGGCCGGTGAAGCCGCCGACGACGCCGTGGACGTCCAGGGTCGGCCGGGCCCAGCGCCGCTCGGTGGGGCTGAAGCCGGGCTCGCCGACCAGCTCCGCCCCTACCGCCGCCCGGAGCTCGTCGTCTCCCACCGGAAGACCACGCCAGGCCTCCAGCTCCTCGGAGGCGGGCGCCTGCACATCGTCGTAGAAGCCGGGGATGCGCACCCGTCCCTCGCGGTCCTTCAAGCCAGCGAGAATGTGAGCGAGGCTGTGGAAGGGGTTGGGTGCCACCCCCCCGAAGACCCCCGAGTGCAGGTCGACGCGGGGGCCGCTGACCTCGATCTCGGTGTAGAGCAGCCCACGGAGACCGGTGAGCAACGCTGGCAACCCAGGGGCAACGAAGCCGCCATCGGCGATCAGGAGGTAGTCGGTGGCCAACCGTCGGGCCTCAGCCCGGACCAGGTCGGGCAGGGTGCGGCCCGACACCTCCTCCTCCCCCTCGATCAGGAAGCGGAGGTTGAGGGGGGGACCACCGCGCTCGAACCAGCGCTCGGCAGCGATCACGCTGGCCAGATGCTGGCCCTTGTTGTCGTCGGCCCCGCGACCATAGACGCAACCGTCGCGCACGCTCGGCTCGAAGGGCGGGGTCGCCCACTCCTCCAGAGGGTCGGGGGGCTGCACGTCGTAGTGGCCGTAGATGGTGAGCATGGGAGCACCGGGACGTCCGAGCCACTCGGCTTCCACCACCGGGTGGCCAGAGCCGGTGCCGGTGAGCCGCGCCTCCATGCCCATGGCCCGGAACTTGGCCACCAGCCAGTCCGCCGCCCGCCGGCAGTCCTCCCGATGCTCGGGCAGCGCCGAGACGCTGGGGATTGAGATCAGCTCGAAGAGATCGGATTCGGCCCGCGCGCGGCCGACACGCGCGAGCTCGAGCACCTGCTCCAGCATGGGCGTAGCGTAACCATCGCGCCTCATCCCATTCGCCCGCCCAGCGACCACATCAGGCGGAGCAACGCCTCGGTCCCACGATGGAAGTGATCGAGGCTCAGGTGCTCGTTGGGGCCGTGGGCACCGGCCCCCGGCTGCGACAGCCCGCTCACCATCATTGGCGCCCCAAGAGCCTCCTGGAGATCAAGCACCACCGGGATGCTGCCGCCGGTCCGTAGGCGGGCCGCCGGCTGGCCGAAGGCGGCCTGGTAGGCGGCAGAGAGCGCCCGCGCGCCGACGTGGTCGGCACTCACCAGCACCGGCCGGGCTGCCCCGAGTGCCTTCACCGAGACCTCGACCCCGGGGGTGGTCAGCTCCTGCACGTAGGCACGGAGGGTATCGAGGATGGCCTCCGGGTCTTGGTCGGGGACCAGCCGCATCGACACCTTGGCCCGACACCGTGCCGGGATCACGGTCTTCTTCCCCTCGCCAGTGAACCCGCCCACGAAGCCATTCACGTCCAGGGTGGGCCGGGCCCAGTTCCGCTCCGCCGGGCTGTACTCCGGCTCGCCCTCCAAGGCGCGGGCCCCCATGATCCGACGCAGGGTCTCGCCGTAGGCCGGGCTCCGGTCCCAGTCCGCCATCTCATCTTCGTCCGGCATGCGCACCGCGTCGTAGAAGCCAGGGATGGTCACCCGGCCACGTCGATCCTTCAGCTCGCCCAGGATGCGGGCCAGCGTGGTGAGCGGGTTCGGCGCGTTGCCACCGAAGCCACCCGAGTGCAGGTCGAGCGAGGCACCGGTTGCCTGGATCTCGACATAGAGCAGCCCGCGCAGGCCGGTCACCAGCTGCGGCCGGCCATCGGCGGCGAACGAGCCATCCCAGACCAACACGAAGTCGGTGCCCAGGCTGGAGGCGTGCTCCCGCACGTAGCGAGGCAGCGAAGGACCGGTGACCTCCTCTTCCCCCTCGAGCAGGAAGCGCAGATTGATCGGCGGCCCCCCCGCGGCCAGCGCGTACCTTGCCGCCTGGAGCGCGGCCAGGTGATTGCCCTTGTTGTCGGAGCTGCCGCGGGCGTAGACGAAGCCGTCGCGCACCACCGGCTCGAAGGGAGAGGTCCGCCATTCCTCGAGCGGGTCGGGGGGCTGCACGTCGTAGTGGCCGTAGATGGTGAGCCAGGGCAACCGCCGGTCGCCGCACCAGTCCGCCCGCAGCACCGGATGCCCATCCTCGACCACATCGATCATCGAGACCTCCAGTCCCAAGGAGCGGTAGCGCTCGGCCAGCCACTCGGCGTTGCGGCGGACGTCGGCTCGATGCTCAGGCAGGGTGCTGACGCTGGGGATCCGCAACTCCTCCAACAGCTCCGCTTCGGCGGCGGCACGACCCGCCCGCGCCAGATCCAGGGCTCGTTCCAGGCTCATGAGCCGTGATTCAACCAGAACCGTCCCCGTGCCCCCCACCCCATCCCGGCACGACCACCTCCGCCGCCCTGGGGAGGGGCGTCCGGCCCGTCCCCACGACCTTCCGGGTCAGGTGGCGGTTTGCGCGCCATCCCGAGGGCCTGGCCTCCGCGCCGCGGCGGCCAGGACGGCACGAACTAGCCTCATGGCCGGCTGAGAGGTGACGAGGCGGGGTCGGGCTCCAAGGGGCTGGCGAGGCCAGGGGAGTTGCCTCAACGGACGGGTGGGGCCCGCGTTCGCCGAGAAAATACGCGTTCGGGGCGCTCCCGCCGTCCAGCGGTGAGGCGTTCACCGCGACCGACCCGGGGGGACCATCGCCAACTTCGCGGACCTCCGGGAACCGGTGGAGGAACGGGTCCCGGTCGGGATCCAGGACGTCTCTGCCCTCCTCGACCACCTGCGCGCCCACCGGGCCACCGACGGGCCCTGGAGCAGCCCGGCCCACCCCCGCCGGGAGCTCGTCCTCCCGCCCAAGGAGGCTGCCGACCTGAGCCCGATCGAGCCCTGGGGAAGGTGCTGCGCTCACGCGCCCTCGAGGGCCGGCGGGTCGCGAGCTGGCGGGAACGGCCGGGATGGCGCCGCTCAGCGGCGCCTGGGCCGGGATCGGCAGGCGTTCGGCGGTGGGCGTCGTCCCACGGTCCCCACTGGGTCGGGGATGCCTCGGGCTTGCCCACGTTCGCCAACGGCGCTTCGAGCAGATCCTTCCCCTACCTGCCGTCGGCGACCCAGACCCCCCGCATCCAGAAGCGACCTTCGTATTGATCATAGGGCCCGAGGGCGAGGCCGCGAACGCGGCTCCTGGACGCCCACAGGCCCCGATGGAAGAGCAAGGCGGGAGCGGGGAGCAGCTGGTTCATCCGGTCTTGAAACTCGCGGTAGAGGCGCCGGCGTCGGCCCCGGTCCAGGGTCTGCACGGCCTCGGTGAGCAAGCGGTCCACCTCACCGTCGCGGAAGCCGAACCCGTCCAACCCGCCCTCGACCGTAGCGGGGCTGCTGAAGAGCGGAGACTGATCGGGATCCTGGGGCCAGGTGAGACCGGCTAGGAGGACGTCAAAGGTGCGCTCGCCACTAAGCTGGGAGACCAGCTGGGCAAAGGGGATGGCCTGGGGCGTGGCGTCCACGCCGACCTGTCGCCATCCTTGGCTCATGGCCGAGGCCAGGGCCCGCCGCTCGGGGTCCTCCTGATCGGTCACGACCGTGAGCTCAAGCCTGAGCCCGTCCTTCTGTCGAACCCCGTCCGGCCCCCGACCCCACCCCGCCGCCTCCAGCAGGCGATTGGCCAGCCCGGGATCGTACGGGTAGGCGGGCTGGGCGGCGACGTGGGCCCAGGAGCAAGGCGGCTCGACCGAGTCCGCGGGCTCGGCGAGGCCGTGGTAGACGGTCGTCGCCAGCTGGCGCCGATCCAAGGCCAGGAGCAACGCCTGGCGCACGGCCACGTCGGAGAAGAGCTTGCCGGCCCGGGTGCTGGGATCCAGGTTGGTGGCGTAGAAGGTCACGGTCGGCACCGGGAAGGGAGGGATCCGCGTCACCCCGGGGCGATCGGCCAACTCCTGCCAGAGGGCGGGATCGATCTGGCCGGCAAGGTCGATCTGCCCGCCGACGAGCGCCTCGGCCAGGGCGGCGGCATCAGGCAGCACCCGGTACACGTACCGGTCGAGGCGGGCTCGAGGGCCGTGGTAGGCGTCGTTGCGGGCCAGCACCACCTCCTGGCCCGGGTCCCAGCTGACGAAGCGGAAGGCGCCGTTCACCACCGCCGGGGCACGATCGAAGTCGGAGGACTCGATCGCAGCCCCGGACAGGCCCCCCAGGACGTGCTTGGGCACGATGCCGTGCTGGGCATGCAAGGCGAGGAAGGGGGCATACACGCCTCTGGTCCGGAAGATGACGGTCAAGGGGTCAGGAGAGGTCACCTCCTCGAGGTGGAGGAGGAGGTCGGTCCGCCAGGGCGAGCGCAGGTCCTCGTACTGAGGGGCGAACATCAGCTGGTAGGTGAAGACCACGTCCTCGCCGGTGAGCGGGGAGCCGTCCGACCAGCGCAGGCCGCGACGGAGGTGGAAGGTGTAGGTGGTAGCGTCAGAGGAGACGTGGGGCAGGGACTCGGCGAGCAAGGGGATCAGGCCACCGTCGGCGGTCACGCCCAGCAGCCCTTCGAACAGCATCCGGCTGATCAGGATGCTCTGAGGGTCCTGGACCAGGACCGGCATCAGATGGGAGACATCTCCCACCCCTCCCTCCACCAGCTGGCCTCCCGCTCTCGGACGCTCGGCGCCCGAGCTCGGCGTCAGATGACCGACACAGGAGCCGAGCGGAGCGGCCAGCGCCAGGGAGGAAGCGGCCACGCTCAAGCCATGGAGGAACCTCCGCCGGGAGCATCGCCACTCCCGCCTAGGGACATCCGCGCCGCCTTGTTGCGCCCTCATCCTGCCCCACCCCTGCTCGGCCCGGGCTCCGGACCAACGCCCTGGATGTTCGCGGATGTGCATGATGGGACCGGGAACGAATCGGCGTCAACGCACCGCCATGGTGATCGGAGTTCTGCGCCTCACCCTCCACCTCCCCCACAGCGGCTCGCTGAAGGCCAAGCGGCACGTGGTGCGCAGCCTGCTGACCCGCACCCGCCAGCGCTTCCAGGTCGCGGCCATGGAGATCGGCGACCGCGACCGCTGGCAGCTCGCCGAGCTGGGCATCGCCTGCGTGAGCCCAGATGGTCGACATGCGGACGAGGTGCTGTCCCACGTCTTGCGCTTCGTGGAAGGCGCCGCCGGCGACGCCTGGGTGGTCGACGTGAGCACCGAGCTGGTCGATCTCTGAGCTTGGGCGCCGATCTCAATTGGGCCGCAGGGCCCGAACCCGCTCCTCGTCGTAGCCCAGCAGCTGGGTTAGCACCTCGCGCGTGTGCTGGCCCAGCAGCGGCGGCGGCAGGCGCACCGGCGAGGAGGCACCGTCGAGCTTCCAGGGGGATCCGACCTGGCTCACCCGACCCGCGGTCGGATGCTCAACCTCGATCCGCATCCCCCGTTCGACCGCGACCGGGTCGGAGAACGCCGCGGCCAGGTCGTGGATGGGCCCCGCGGGGATGCCCGCCGCCTCCAGCCTGGCCAGCCACTCGCGCGAGGAGCGCTTGGCCAGCCGGCGCTCGATCTCGACCGTCAGCTCGGCTCGCGCGGCCTGGCGGTCGGCATTGGTGGCGAAGCGAGGGTCACTGGCCAGTTCGGGCGCTTCGAGCGCCTGGCAGAAGCGGCGGTACTGCTCGTCGGAGCCGACCGCGATGTTGAGGTACCCATCCTGGGCGGCAAAGGTCCCGTAGGGCGCGATCGTGGAGTGGTGGTTCCCCTCCCGGGTCGGTGCCTGCCCGGTGGCGAAGTAGCGCCCGGCATGGTAGGTCATGACCGCCAGCAGGCTGTCGTTGAGGGCCACGTCCACGGTCCGCCCCACCCCCCTTCGCTGACGCTCAAGCAGGGCAGCCAGGATGGCGTGGGCGGTGAACATCCCGGCCATGAGGTCCCCCACCGGTACCCCGGCCCGGGTCGGGGGGCCGTCCGGGGCTCCCGTGATGCTCATCAGCCCGGAGGTCCCCTGGGCGATCTGGTCGTAGCCGGCCAAGGTGGGATGGTCTTGACCGAACCCGCTGATCGAGGCGTAGATCAGCTCCGGCTTGCGAGCTCGTAGCTCCTCGGCCCCCAGGCCGAGCCGGCCCAGCGCCCTCGGTCGATGGTTCTCGACCACGACATCGCTGACCAAGGCGAGCTCGACCGCGGCCTCCCGCGCCGGCCCGTGCTTGAGGTCCAGCACCACGCTGCGCTTGTTGCGGTTCACCGAGAGGAAGTAAGCGGATTCCCCATCGATGAACGGCGGCCCCCAGCGACGGGCGTGGTCGCCGCCTGGCGGTTCGACCTTGATCACGTCAGCCCCCAGGTCGCCGAGCAACATCGTGCAGTAGGGGCCAGCCAGGGCATGGGTGAGATCGAGGACACGAAGGCCCTCGAGCGGAAGCGGCGGCTTGTCCACCCCTTCTGCAGGCACTGATCCCTCCAATGGCACGTCCGGCTCCTCCTTGCCTCCGCTTCTTCCTCGCACCAAGCGTACGCTCTACGGACCACAGCCCACGACCCTGGTGAGGGGTACCGTGGGTCGGCGGTGCCCCCGGCACCAGGGCGGAATCTCAGGCGAGGGTTAGGGTTTTTCTACCATTGGGAATCACTGAGACGCGAACAGCTTTGGCACGCATCGAAACTGCAACGCGGGACGACCTGCAGGAGTTCCAGGCGACCCTGCCCTGGCCGCTAGATCCCTTCCAGGTCGAGGCCATCGAGAAGCTGGACCACCATCGAGGTGTCCTGGTCAGCGCCCCCACGTCCAGCGGCAAGACGGTGGTCGCGGAATACTGCAACTTCCGTGCCCTCCGTGAGGGGGGGCGGGTAGTCTACACGACCCCGCTCAAAGCGCTGAGCAACCAGAAGTACCGCGACTTCGTCCGGCAATACGGCGCCGAGCAGGTGGGCCTGGTCACAGGTGAGAACACGATCAACGACGAGGCTCCGATCGTGGTCATGACCACCGAGATCCTGCGCAACCTCATCTACGAGGACCTGCCCCGCCTGGACGACGTCCGCTACGTGGTGCTCGACGAGATCCACTACATCGACGACTTCCCACGGGGCTCGGTCTGGGAGGAGGTGATCATCCAAGCCCCCACCCACATCAAGCTCGTCGGCCTGTCGGCCACGATCGGGAACCATGCTGAGCTGGCCCGCTGGATGTCCGAGAACCGGGGACCGATCGCCACCGTCTACCACGATCAGCGTCCGACCGAGCTCAAGCTCTGGCTCGCCATGCGCAACCGCCTTTACCCGCTCTTCGGTCCCGACGGGGGAATCGATCCGGAGACATGGGCACGCGCTGCGGAGGAGGAGGAGGCGGGCTTCCGCGTACGAGGCTTCCGGCATCTCCCCTCCAACGATCTGCTGCACGTGATCGAGCAGCTCCAGGCACGGGAGATGCTGCCCGCGATCTACTTCATCTTCTCCCGGCGCGGCTGCCGCGAGGCGCTCCAGCGCTGCGCCTTCCACCAGCTTGACCTGACCACCAGGGCCGAGAAGCAAGCCATTGCCGAGCTGACCGAGCAGCGGCTGCGCTCGCTCGTCGATGCGGACGAGGCCGCGCTCTTCCGACGCCTGGTGGACGCCGAGATGCTGGGGCGCGGGCTCGCGGTCCATCATGCCGGTCTGCTCCCGTACCACAAGGAACTGGTGGAAGAGCTGTTCCAGGCCGGCCTGATCAAGGTCGTCTTCGCCACCGAGACCCTCTCGTTGGGCATCAACATGCCGGCCCGAGCGGTCGTGGTCTCGTCCTTCACCAAGTTCGACGGCGTCGAGTTCGCCACCCTCACCACCGGAGAGCTCACCCAACTCATGGGGCGAGCCGGACGTCGGGGCATCGACACCGTGGGGCATGGCGTGATCCTGAAGGAGTCCGACGTCGAGGTCGGCACCATCTACGAGGTCGCCATGGGCGAGAACCTCGTGGTGGAGTCGCGGTTCCTGCCCAACTACAACATGGCCCTCAACCTGCTTCGCCTCTACACCCCGGAGCAGGCCGACGAGCTGATGGCACGCTCTTTCGGCCAGTTCCAAAAGCGTCAGGCTGCGCAGCAGACGGCGGAGCGGCTGGCCAACCTACGCGCCCGGCTCGATGACCTGCACCGGACCTGGGACTGCCAGCGCTGCCGGCTCGAGGAGATGGCAGAGTACTTCCGGATCGAGGACCGTCTCCGGGCGCTTCGGATCGAGATCCGGCAGCGGCGGCGAGAGCTGGAGGGGAGACGGAGGCGGAAGAGCCACGGCCACCGAGGAGGGCAAGCCGAGGCACTGGCACATGGAGGGGCTAGCCACCGCGAGCTGCGCCGTCTTGAGGAGGAACGGCGGCAACTACAGGCGCGCGAGCGGAAGCTGCCGGTGGTCCGCTGTCCCCGCTTCTCCGAGCACCTCGGCGTCTACCGGGAGCATCGAGCCCTCCAACGAGAGCTTGAAGAGGGCCAGCAGCGGCTGGAGGCTCAGGCCGGTGAGTATCAACGGAAGCTCCGGCGGCTTTGCCGCATCCTGGCCGACACCGGGTTCCTGGCCGGCGACCGGCCGAGCGAGAAGGGCCTGCTCGCAGCCCGGGTCTACGGGGAGAACACGCTGCTCATCACCGAGGCGGTGTGGAACGGCTGGTTCGATGGGCTCGAGCCAGCCGAGCTCTGCGCGGTGCTGGCCATGCTGGCCGCGGAGGATCGAGGCCGTGAGCGCGGCCCTCGAGGACCACGGAGGTACCCGACGCCGGCAGTGGCGCAGACCAGCCGGCTGATCCGAGCCCTCTACTTCCGCTTCGCCGACCTGGAGCAGGAGTTGGACGAGCCCAACCTGCGGCCGCTTTCCTACGACTACATCGACTTCGCCTACCGCTGGGCGACCGGTGAGGCCATGGACGCCATTCCGCTCCCACCGACGGTCGACATCGGCGACGCGATCAAGGCCATGAAGAGTCTGTACTCGGTCCTACGTCAGCTGGAGTGGGCGCTCCGCCAGACCGAGATGCCGCTGCTGGCCACCGTCCGGCAGGCGGTAGAGGCCATGGAGCGCGACGTCATCAAGCGAACCTAGCCCTCCCGCCAAACCCTTCATCGAGCCGACGCCGAGTCTTTGACGAAGCTTCAACAAACCTTTGCCAAGGCTTTCCGAGGCGGTGACAACCTCACAGTGAGAGAGCAAAAAACACTGCACACTCGATGGCAAAGAGATGACCATCGGCTTCAGAGAAGACACACCGTCGTCGATCCGTGCGTAACTTTTTTCGCCCCGCCGTGGATTCTTCGTAATAGAGGAAGGTAGGCTGTGAGCTGGCAGGCACACTGTCAGTGAGCCAATACTGGGATCAGGAGCAGCGCGATTCATGGATACCGCTACCGCTACCTTGCTGGAGTCCGAGGGCCTGCAGACCGTCCGCGTGGGGTCCCGCGTCCGTGTCATGGACCTCGATGGCGAAGAGGAGTACGAGATCGTCGGTCGCGAAGATGCCGACGTCGCTCACGGGCGCATCTCCATGGAATCCCCGCTCGCCCAGGCCCTGCTCGGGCGTAGCCCCGGGGAGCAGGTCAAGGTGCGTGCCCCAGGAGGCCTGCGCGCCGTCACCATCCTCCACGTCGCCTGAGGCCAGCATCACGACTGGCTCCTGACCAACAGCATGCGGCGCGACCGGCGAGCATCGGGCCGCCGGTCGCGCCGCAGGGGCCGCGCTGGCCGGGGAGCGAGCTTCCCCGTCCCTGAAGGGGCTACATCGCCTCGCCGCTCCCCCCATCGACCACCAGGACCTCGCCGTTGACGTAGGCGGCAGCGTCGGAGACGAGAAAGACCGCCGCCCCGGCGATCTCGGCTGGCTCGCCAATGCGACCGAAGGGATTCGCCTCCACCACCCGGTTCAGGATCGCCTCATTGCCCCAGAGCGCCTGGGCGAAGCGGGTCCGGAAGAGGCCCGGGGCAATGCAGTTGACACGAACCCGACCGCCCAGCTCACGGGCCAGTTGCCGGGTGAGCATGATCACCCCGGCCTTGGTAACGTCGTAGATGCCCAGGCCAGGAGAGGGACGGAGACCGCCGGTGCTGGCCACGTTCAGGACGACCCCGCCATGCTCAGCCATCCAGGCCCGATAGACCAGTTGGGTGAGCACAAAGTAGCCACGGAGGTTGACCTCGAAGGTCTTGTCCCAGACCCCGAGGTCGGCATCGATGAGCGGGCCGAAATACGGGTTGGTACCAGCGTTGTTGACCAGGATGTCGATGCGGCCCAGCTCCTGCATGGTCCGCTCCACCAGGACCTTCAGGTCGGCCTCACGACCGGCGTGGGCAGCGATGGCCAGGGCACGGCCAGGGAAGCGCTCGTTCAATCGTTCCGCCTCCCGATCGAGGTCCTCCTGCTTGCGGCTGCTCAGCACCACCCGTGCCCCGTGCTCCGCAAGGCCCTCGGCAATGGCGGCGCCCAGCCCACGACTGGCGCCCGTGACGATAGCTACACGTTCGCTGAGCTGGAAATCCGGCACAGACGGATAGCATAGTCGCCAATGGAAACGAGCTCGGGCAAGCTCGCCGAGGACATCCTCGAGCGGATCTTCACCCCGACCACGAAGCCGAGCGCCCTCGACCAGGCAGAGGACACGCTACGACATCCCAAGCGGCTGGTGTACGTGGCGATGGCCAACCGCAACTTCTACTGGCGACACCATATCCAGAAGTTCGTCCTGGACTCCGGCCTGGTCCCGGTCAGCCCGTTCATGCTCTTCGACTACTACCTGCTCCACACCGTGCCCAAGAGCGTGGTGCGGGAGGCCATGAACAACCTCCTGGCCCGCTGCGACGAGGTGTGGGTCTTCGGCAGGATCTCGCTCGGGGTGAAGGTCCAGGTAGGCATCGCCAAGCGCCTGAACAAGCCGGTCCGATACTTCGACATCTCCGAGCTGCCGGTCGCGGTTCTCCCCATCTCGGCCGAGACGGCAGAGGAAGAGTTCAGGGACTAGCCGAGCAGGTCCGCCCTGCGATGCGCGAGGGTGTCCGGTGATCGCCTCACCCGGCGGTCGACCTGGGGAGAGGCCCCGCCTCATCCCCCTCCCCCACTGACCGCTCGGGACCACCCCGGACGGCGAGCTCTCGGCGCCGGCAGGCGGTCGGCGATCACGGCTAACGGCGCCTGGTTCAGCGGCTCTCGACCACCCGTCGGTGCCAGAGGTCCGGCTGGCGCAGCTCCACGTCGGTGGGCAGCGTCTCCGGCGACGCCCATACCCGGTTGAGGGCCTCCATCCCGTAGCGATCGTGGATGGCCCGTGCGAAGTGCTCGCCAACCCGGTACTGCTCAAGCTTGAGCTCGAGCCCCGTCACCCTCCAGATCAGCAGCTCGAGCAGGCTGCGCTCGCCACTGCGACGACGGTAGGCCTGCTCGAGTCGATCGAAGGAGGGAAGGAGGCGAGCCCCCACCAGGTTCATGACCAGGTTGCCATGGCCCTCGACCACGGTCATGGTCGTCTGCAGACGGCGCACCGTCTCCCGCTGGGCCGGCAGGCTGCTGGTCAGCGCCTGCCACGGCCTGCCGCCTGCCGTCCGCCAGGTGATCGCCTCCTGGATCAGCCTCTGGAGCTGAACGTTCAGGTGCTCGCGAAGCCAGGGATGGGCGGCAAACTGCCAGGCGTGCGTCATCTCGTGGAGGATCAGCCAACGGCGAAGGTCACGGCCTGGGAGCCCAGCCGCCGCCTCCCAGTCGGCGACGTTGGGTTCCACCAGGTAGAGTGCCTGCTCGATCGGCTCCCGGCCCAACAGCTGAGGATCGAACTGGCCGAGGACGCGACGCCCCAAGAAGGCCAAGAGCAGGCCGACGTAGTGATCCAGCCCAGCCCTCCCAAGATCGGCCAACCATGAGTTGGGGACCCGGGTCGCCTCCAGCAACGGCTCCAGCACACGGCGAAGGATGTCAAGGTTGAGGTCGAGCCAGCCTAGACGGTCCAGAGCCTGAAACTCCGGTAGCTGCCTCCCGGGAGGCAAGCCTCCCACCGTCTCCAGCAAGGGGTCCTCGAGCGCCGCCGCAAGTCGCCGGTAGAGCGCCACCGTCCGCCCGCGCCGGGGGCCGTCCATCCGATCGCCGTCCAGACGGGAGCGGGCGACACGGGACACCTCATCCCAGTCGATCATGGACGACATGCCTCCCCGGGGCCGGGTCGCCTCGATCCAGAGCGCGACCAACAGGGTCATGGACCCCAAGGCGAGGCCACGACGCACCCCCCTCCTCACCGACATCCTCCGAGGGAACCACCGGCCTGGGCCGACACGGGCATCGGAGGTCGGCCGCGGCCCCACCCATGGGGCGGCGCGACCCCGTCAGCCCTCCCTTCGACAAGGTCATCGAGACGCGCCAACGCCACCGATCTCGCCGGCCTCGCGAGGGCGTGGATACGCGGGGCCGACCCTGCCGGGCAGGGCCGCAGGGCCGCGCCTGCAGCCCGGTCGGGTCGACGGAAATCCTTCCGGCACAGGCCATCGCAGCCCATGCCCGGGCGGCCATCGCGCCGCCCACGGGCTCGGACGCCAGCACCGCGCCGGTGACGCCGAGGGCGAGCTACCTGCTCGAGCTGGCAGTTCATGCCATCACGTCTACCCTAGCAGGAGTCGAGGGAAGGCGCGAGGCCGATACCGGCCGCGCTCGCCTCGTGGGCAGACGTCCCACGAGGCAAGCGTGGCACGGTTAGAAGTCGAAGGAGAGGTCGTGGGTGCGCTTGAACAGCACCTTGCAAGCCTTGCACCGGAAGACGATCTGCAGCGCACGCCGACCGAAGGCCTCGGCGTCTTTGCCACAGACCGGGCAAGCCGCGATCTCACTCATGTAGGCATTTGGAAGCGGAAGAACCTTGATCTCAGCCTTACGCCGTCTCTTGGACATGGCAGGACTCACCGATGAGCTGACAAATAGACAGCTAGCCTAACAGACTGGACTGTGGAAGGCCACAGCCAAACCCTGCCAGCGTTGGCCAATGATGGACGCTCACGCCCATGACCGCAGCCGAGGCGGTATCCGCCAGGGCATGGGACGAAACGAGCACGGCCCACCGGCCCTCCCTTGAACCTTACGGCACCCGATGGGGAGCAGGAAAGAGGCTGGGCGTACCGCATGGAAGGGTCCCACCCTAGGGGAGCAGATGGCCTCGGCCGCTTCTTGCTACACCTCGAGGAGCGTCACATCCAGGTCCCGAAGCGGCTCCGGTACCTCCAGACCGTTGGTCTGCACGATCTTCAGGAGCGCGAGGATGTAGCGAACCCCGGCTAAGTTGACGCCGTGCTTACGAGTCAGCGTCTGAATCGCCTGTAGCTTCATGAGGTCACGCTGCGAGTAGCGGCGCCGGTTGGTGACCGTCCGCTTTGGCTTGATCATGCCGAGGTGCTCATACATCATCAGCGTGCGCGGATGGGTCTCCAAGATCTCCGACGCCACGCTCAGCGTGTAGATCGGCTTGTCCAGGTGAATGGCCGTGGCGTCGCTGGCCACCAGCACCGCCGGTTGGGCTTCCAAGGCAACTGACTCGTGCTGCTTGGTCTTCATCTGGTCTCTGTCTCTCTCCTTTGGCCAGCCTTCCAGCCTAACGTGTGATTACAGGCCCACAGGCCACTTTTCTACCCGATGCTGCCACGCGATGCCTGATAGGGGCAAGCGTTTTTTGTTAAAGATCGACGACAGCTTGCGGGACATCACGTCCCATCAGGGGATCAGAGACGGCCGGGAAAGCCGCGATCCCCGACTCGTCCACCTCCGTACGACCATGCCCCAACCCGAACCGGCCCCGACCACCGGCTCTCCTCGTGGCAGCAGCCATCCCTCCACCTTCCCCCGGTCAACGGGGCCGCTGGACCATCCCTGATCGGTGGCCGTTCCATCAACCGCCTCGCCGTCGGAGGGGGAGAAGGCTAGGCGGTCCGATCGTCGTCGACGGTAGGGTAGGCTGGGGCTGGGGCAGCGGCACCAACTGCGCCTCCTGGGAGGCCGGCGTCGAAACCGGAGAGGAGGGCGACGCGGAAGGCCTGGGGCTCGGCGCAGCGGCGGAATGGGCGTACCAAGGGAGAGGCGGCGTCGCCTGGGCGGCGCTCGTGCCGGGCAACAGCCAGACCGGCCGCCCTCCCACCACGGCGTGGAGGAGCCCAGGCGGCTCGGTGAACCAGTCCGAGCTCGGCTCGCCAAGCTGCTTCAGCGCCGTCTCCATGAAGCTCTGCCAGGCAGGAGCGGCGACGTAGATCGCGTCCTCACCCCAGCGCATCGGTTGGTTGTCAGGGTTACCGAACCAGAAGGCGGAGGCCAACCGAGGGGTGAACCCAACCGTCCACGCATCTTTGAAGTCATCGGTCGTCCCGGTCTTTGCCGCCACTCGGCGGTCGGGCAAGGTGAGAGCCGAGTGCGGCCCGAAGACCATGACCCGATTGGCATCGTCGGACATGATCTGGGCCATGATGAACGCCACCCGCGGATCCAGCACCTGCTTCGCGGTCTTGGCGGGGTCGGCCCGGTAGATGACGGTTCCGTCGCTGGACTGGACCTGCTGGATCCCGAAGGGCTGATGCTCGACTCCCATGTCGGCCAGCGTGGCAACCCCGGTTGCCATCTGCAGCGGGGTCTCGCCATAGGCCCCCAAGGTCAACGCCGGTCCGTAGCTGGAGAGGGGGTCGTCGTTGGTGTAGTTGCCCTGGCCATGGTTGATGTAGGGGGGCGCCCCCATGGCACGGGCCATCTCGACGACCTTGTCGACCCCGACCGTGACCTCGACCTTGACCGCAGGCACGTTGAGGGAGTTGCCCATGCAGGCCTGGAGTTGGCAGATGCCGTGGTACCTGAGATCGTAGTTCTTGGGCGACCACGGGGCGAACCCTGGCATTGCCACCGTCAGCGGGGTGTCGGCGATGGGTGAGACCATGGTGAACCGCTTGCTGGCAATAGCCGCGGTGTAGGTGTACACCTTCATCGATGACCCCGGGTTGCGAGGTGGGTACACGGCCATGTTGAACTGCCCCCCGTCCCCGTTGGGGTCGGCAGCCCCGACCATGGCCAGCACCGCGCCCGTCGAGGGATCGATGGCCACCATGGCCCCTTGGTGCACGTTCCAGGAACGTTTCTCGGCCACGTTCTGCTTGATCGCATCCTCAGCCAGGCTCTGGAGCCCCAGGTCGACGGTGGTGTGCACCCTCAGCCCCCCGCCGAAGGTAGTCCGCTCCCCATATTGATCTTCCAGGAGCGAGATCACCCAGCCGACGAAGTACGGTGCCCCGAGCACATCCGGGCCGGGGCGGAACATGTGGTCAGGCGGGCTGATATCCTCCGCGTAGGCCTCGTCCGCCTCCTCCTGGGTGATGTCGTGGACGCGGACCATCGCCTCCAGCACCTGCTCTTGACGACGTTTCGCTTGCGCCCAGTGAGTGAAGGGATCGTTGATCGACGGCCCTTGGGGAAGGCCCGCCAGCATCGAGGCCTGGGCGAGATCCAGGTCTTTGGTGTCCTTGTGGAAGAAGATCCGGGCCGCAGCCAGGGCACCCCGGGCCCCGTTGCCGTAGTCGATGGTGTTGAGGTACTGCTCCAGGATCTGGCGCTTGGTGTAGGTGCGCTCGACCTGGAGGGCGAGGATGACCTCGTTGATCTTGCGCTGGATGCTGACCTGGTTCCCGGTCAGGCGTGCCTTGACCAACTGCTGGGTGATGGTCGAGCCACCCTGGACCGGGCTCTGCTGCCGCCAATCCACGACCGCTGCCCGCAGGATGCCGATGGGATCGATGCCAGGCTCGTTCCAGAAGTTCGCGTCCTCGATCGCCACCGTGGCCTCCGGCAGCCAGCGGCCCATCTGGCTCAGGGGCTGGTAGTAGCGATGGGGCTGGTCCGGGTCGTGGAGGTCGGCGAGGAGGCTCCCATCCGCGGCATAGATCAGCGTGTCCTCGGGCAGCGGGTCGTTGGTGATCTGACGGGCGTCCGGCAGCTCAGCTGCGTAGTTGATGTATATGCCGGACGAGCCGAGGAAGGTGGCACCGGCCACCAAGGCCACCAGGGCCACCTTGGCCGCGGCCGGGATCACGCCACCCGCTGCACCTAGCGCGGAGCCCCGGCGGGACTTCGCCTCGGGGCCGAACAGGTAAGCGCTGGCCCGAAGTCGACGTCCGCGGCCGTCGCGCAGCTCCCGGGGCGTGGCCCGGACGGCACGTCCCGCCTCCAGCTCTCGACGGATGGCGACCACCAGACGTCCCAGGGACGGCTGGGCGGCAACGGTACCTCTCCCCCTCTGGCGCTCAGGCAAGGGGCCTGAGGGCACCACCTCCGGAGCGGTCGCCGGGGGGCCCTCCTCCCCCAAGGAGGATGCCGCCCCGGCCGCGTCAGGCGAGGGGGCCTCCCCGAGATGCGCCGACGCCTCCGCGGCCTCCGGGGACGAGGGCCGTGGTCTACGCAACCTCGCAGCAAGGCCGGAGGACAGCAGCCCCAGCCATGAGCGGGCGAGCGATCGAAGCGTCGCCCGGCGTACCTCAAGGCGAGCGAGCAGCATGGTGACCAGGGGCCGCAGCCGCGCCCCCCAGGCCTGGAGCCAGGCCCGTAGCCGTTCCATCTGGATCATGGAAGCATCGTGATCATGATCGACCCGCGCCCTCAACAGGACTTAACGCACCAAGCATGCCATTGGTCACGCTCTCAAGCGCCTCATTCTTGACATGTCGATGAGCGACCGGCTGGCGATCCTCGAGGACGTTCGACCGCGAGCGGTCCTCCTCGCCTCCGACTTCGACGGCACCTTGGCCGAGATCCGGGACCGACCCGAGGCCGTGCGCGCGCACCCCCGCTCGCTCCAGGCGCTGAGCAGGCTCAGGCTCCGCCTGGGGCGGATCACGATCATCAGCGGCCGGGCCACGACCATGCTGCGCGCGTTGCTTCCGATGCCCGGGCTACGTCTGCTCGGCGACTACGGCCTGGGACGGCCCACCCCCGCCGAGCGGGCGGCGCTGGATGAGCTCGCCCGCCAGCTTGCGCCCCACCTCCGCTCGCTGCCGGGGGTATGGCTGGAGCGCAAGCCGGGATCGGCCAGCGTCCATTTCCGCGCCGCTCCCACTGCTGGGACGCGGCTCGAGGCGGTGGTCCGCACCCTGGCGGAGCCGCTGGGGCTCCGCGTCCGCGCGGGTCGGATGGTGGTCGAGGTCATGCCGGCTCGAGCCGACAAGGCGACCGCGCTCCGCTCCGAGATCGAGAGCATGCGACCGGGGGCGGTGATCTTCGGGGGCGATGACACCGGCGACCGGGGATGCTTCGAGCTGGTGGCGGCGCTCGACCGGCCCCACCTCGCGGTTGGGGTCGAGTCGGGGGAGGCAGCGCCTGGCCTTTTCGAGGCCTGCGATCTGGTGGTGCCTGGCCCTACCGGCTTCGCGAACCTGCTGGAGGAGCTGGCGGCTTGGGCCGAGCGCTGACCCGGAGGCGAGCTATCCCCACCCCCCAGGCCCTGGCAACGGGTCGGATCACGGGCGCTCCTCTTGAAGCATCCCCTGGCCCTCGGCACCGACAACGCCGGATTCCCAGCCCTCGGCCTCCGGCCACGGCTCCCCCTCGGTCGGGAGGGAGGAGAACCCAGGCGGCGCCGCCTCCACCGGTGGCACCAGGTCGCGGAGGTCGCGGACCTGCAGGCTCAGCCAACGCCCGATGTCGTTGGCACGCACCCGCTGCCGGATCGAGTGAATGCGCGCTCGACGGGTGGCCAGAGGGGTGGTCAGCGCCTCGTGGAGGGCATCGGCGGTCGCCCCGACGTCGAAGGGGTTGATGGTGATCGCCCATTCGCCCAGCTCCTCATGGGCGCCAGCGTTCTCGGACAGCACCAGGGCGCCATCACGCTCGTTGACCATCATGGCCTCCTTGGCCACCAGGTTCATGCCGTCGTAGATGGGATTGACCAGCAGCACGTCGAACTCTCGATAGGCCGCCATGGCCCGACGCAGGTTCTCGGCCAACTCCAGCCGGATCGGCGTCCAGCCGCGCTGGCCGAAACGGCCGTTGATGCGCGCCGCCGTGCGTTGGATGTTCCCCAGGTACTCGCGATAGGCGGCGATATCCTGGCGTGAGGGCTGCAGGAAGGCGAAGAACTGGACCGTACGGTGGAGCTCGGGATGGCGTCGCAGCAGCAGCTCGTAGGCCAGGAAGCCACGGACCACGTTCTTTGAGGGATCGGTTCGGTCCACCCGCACGATCAGCTTCTCTGGGCGATTGCGCCGTAGCTCCTGGACCTCCTGCTCCACCCCAGGAGACGCCGCCAGCCGCTCAAGGGCAGCCACGTCCACCGAGATCGGGTAGGGCCGGACCCAGACCACCCGGCCACCGTACAGGACCGCCCGCTCACGGTGGTCCACGCGCAGGTTCAACAGCTCCTCACAGCTCATGAGGAAGTTGCGCACGTCCAGGCTCGACTGGAAGCCGACCACGTCGTTGGCCAGCAGGCCCTCGAGGATGGCATCCCGCATGGCGCCGGGGAGGACCTTCCAATAGTTCGGGGTCGGCCAGGGGATGTGGATGAACTGCTGGAGGGTGGCCTTCGGCAGCAGCCGGCGCACGTACGCGGGGGCGACGTAGAGCTGATAGTCCTGGGTCATCACCAGCGGCGGCCGTGGCGCCCGTCGCCCCACCTCGACGATCTTCTCGGCCATCATGCGGTTGACGGCCACGTAGCCGTGCTCCCACGCTTGCCAGGTGGCGTCATCGATCAAGGGCTCGTCCTTGAGGCCCCACAGGTAGTGCTGAAGGAACCAGAGCAGGGGGTTGGCGATCACCGAGTAGTAGCGCCGGTAGGCGTCGGGCGGGGGGTTGGCGTAGTGGATCTCGATCGGCCCCAGGCGTCCCTGGACGACCACCGGCATCCCGCTGGCGGCGCGCTCGCGCTCGGCGGCCGTACGCGCGCAGGCCACCCAGGCGGCGGAGGCCGCCTCGGCGACCGTGAGCAAGGCGCTGACCAACCCTCCTGAGCCGCGACGCATCGTCCCGCGCGGGCCGGGCTCGAACGGGGCTCGATTACTGGCGACGATCGGCGACCACGGGGCCAGGACGCGCGCCATGTACCGACGCAGCGATCCCTCGCTGGCGTTGACGATCAAGGTTTCCTGACGGTTCCCCAACAAATATTACATCGTTACTATCATGTCGGTTGGTGCCGATCGCTCAACCGCGATGGCCCAGCAGCGCATAGGTGGCCAGGACGGCCACGGTGTTCTGGGTGGCGTGCATCGCGAACGAGTTGAAGGTGGAACCGGTACGCTCGCGCACCCATGCTGCCCCCAGGCCGAAGACGAAGAGGATGGGGAGGAGGGAGGGCAACAGGTGAGCACCGGCGAAGATCGCGCCGGTGAGGGGGATGACCAGGAGGGCCGGGAGGCGGCGGCGAAGCCAGCCGAAGAGCGCACCCCGGAACAGGAGCTCTTCCCCGGCCGGGGCCAGCAGACAGATCGTGGGCACCACCAGCCCCACGAAGAGCGCATCGAAGGAGAGCTTGAGGATCGGCTCGGCGTTGCTGCGAGGTGGGCCCAGGGCCGGCTCCAGCGCGTCGGTCAGGAGCCCTCCCACGATCAGGCACGCCCCCCAGGCGAGGAGGGACAGGACCAGGTCGCGCAACGAGGTGAACCGGAAGGCGAGCCGATCACGGAGCCCCCTCGGCCCCCCGAACGCCACCAGGAGCGCCGTCAGCAGGGCCAAGTACGCCTCCGCCAGGGCGATCGCCACCAGGTCGGCCCGATGAGCGCTTGCCCAGGTCCGACCCGGGCCCCGGGCGTCCAGCGCCGTCGCCCCCAGCGCCACCCCGCCCAGCCCGGCCCACAGGGCCAGGGCCAACAGCAGGCGCCGGCCGCTCACCAGCCGTGGCACCGAGTCAGGCACGGATGTAGAAGAGCGATACGCCGAGGATGATGTAGACGCCCAGGAGCTGCAACCCCTCCAGCCACGTGCTGCGCCCGTCCATGGAGATCACCGACACCACCAACGTGGCCAAGGCCACGGCCACGATCTCAGGGGTGGCGAAGATGAAGTCCATGGGCCGCCCCAAAGCCAGGCTGACGAAGACCAGCAACGGTGCGACTAGCAGGGCGATCTGGGTCGAGGAGCCAAAGGCGATCTCGATCGAGACATCCATACGGTTGCGCAGGGCGAAGACGACCGCGGCGGCATGCTCGGCGGCGTTGCCCACCACGGCAACCACGAAGAGACCGACGAAGAGGCGTGAGACCCCCAGCGCCAGCACGGTCGGCTCCAGCGATCCGACCAGCAGGTCCGACTCGATCCCCACCACGACCGCGGCCAGGAGCAGGACCACGATCGCTCGCGACCACGACCACTCGGGTCGCTCCTCCTCGGTCGGGGACCGGAACGTTCGGAGGAGACGAGAATGCGTCACCAGCGTGAACAGAAGGCTCGCCCCGTAGAGGAGGATGAGCACCGCGGCCACCGTCACGCTGATGACCTCCCGCTCGGCACGGGTGTCGGGCTGGCTGAGGACGAAGGCCGCCGGCATCATCAGGGCGGTCACCGCCAGCAGGAGGGAGGAGGCATGGACCGCCGTCATGCGGGCGCTGAACCGTTGCTCGCTGAAGCGGAGGCCACCGGCCAGGTAGGCGGCGCCGAGCACCAGCACCAGGTTGCCGAGGATGGAGCCCACGAGGGAGGCTTTGGCCACCTCGAACTCGCCCGCGCGCACGAGCAGGATGGCGATGATCAGCTCGGTCACGTTGCCGAAGGTGGCGTTCAGGAGTCCCCCGACCCGGGGGCCGGCCCGGATCGCCAGCTGGTCCGTCGCCTGCCCGATCAGGCGGGCGAGGGGGATGATGGCCAGGCAGGAGGTGACGAACACCACCACCGGCTGGTGCATGAGCGGGCCGACCGCCAGCGAGACGGGGACGAAGATCAACAGCCATCCGGCTGACGGCTTGGGGAGCGATGGTCTCGGCATGCGACTCTGGAGCTGGCATGGCCGGCCCGGGGCCCGAGCACGACGGCACGATCAGGTTGGGCGCAACCTGGGAGGGCAGGGCGCGGCTTCTCAGTCGCAAACTACGATAGTTGCCGTGTCCGATGCCGCAACGCCCCCCATCCCGCAGCTGGAGGAGGTCGTGATCGACCTTCAGAAGGGGGTGGCGACGGTCACCCTGAATCGGCCAGAGCGGCGGAACGCCCTCTCGTCGGGCATGCTACGCGACTTGCTGACGGCACTCACCTGGTGCCGCGACCAACCCGAGGTACGGGTGGTGGTGTTGACCGGTGCCGGTGACCGGGCGTTCTGCGCCGGCGCTGACCTCTCCACCTTCGAGGCCGGCGGCGCCGAGCTGGAGCAGCATCGGGAGCGACACCGGTTCGTCGAGCTCTTCTCCCTCATGCAGGAGCTGGGCAAGCCCCTGGTGGGCCGCATCAACGGCCATGCCCTGGCCGGCGGCTTCGGTCTGGCCTGCGCCTGTGACCTCCTGCTGGCGGTGGAGACGGCCACCTTCGGGACGCCGGAGATCAACGTCGGAGTATGGCCGGCGATGATCCAGCCCATCCTCGCCCGCAACCTGCCACGCAAGCTGGTGCTGGAGATGATCCTGCTCGGCGATCGCTGGACCGCGGCTCAGATGCGGGAGGCGGGCCTGCTCAACCGTGTGGCCAGCTCCTTGGAGGAGCTAGATGCCCAGGTCGCCGAGCTCACCGGCCGTCTGGTCACGCGCTCCCCAGCGGTCCTCAAGCTCGGCCGGGACTCCTTCTACCGGCAGCAAGATATGGAGTTCCGCGCGGCCCTCGCGTACCTCCACTCCCAGCTGACCGTGATCTCCCTCACCGAGGACGCCAGGGAGGGAGCCAGGGCGTTTTTCGAGCGGCGGGCGCCGCGCTTCCGAGGACGATGAGCGAGCTCGACCGTCGCCCCGAAGAGCTCAGGAAGGGGGCATCCGACCCCGTCGAGCGGTACCGCGCCTTGCGAGAGCGGGCCCTCCAGGGCGGCGTTCGCTACCTCCCTCGCCTGCGCGCTCAGGGCAAGCTGACCGCGCGCGAGCGACTGGATCTCCTGCTCGACCCAGGCTCGCTGGTCGAGGACGGCCTCCTCGCCAACGCCCTCGCTGACGACCTTCCCGCGGACGGGGTGGTGACGGGGCTGGCCACCATCCGCGGCCGGCGGGTGGCGGTGATGGCCAACGACCCCACCGTCAAGGCCGGCTCCTGGGGGGCGCGAACGGTCGAGAAGATCGTGCGGATTCAGGAGACCGCGGGCCGCCTCAAGGTGCCCCTCTTCTACCTCGTGGACTCGGCCGGGGCACGGATCACCGACCAAGTGGTGATGTTCCCAGGGCGTCGTCATGCCGGCCGAATCTTCTATAACGAGGTCCACCTCTCTGGCCAGGTGCCACAGATCTGTCTGCTCTTCGGTCCCTCGGCCGCGGGCGGGGCCTACATCCCCGCCTTCTGCGACGTGGTGATCATGGTCGAGGGCAACGCCTCCATGTACCTCGGCTCCCCGCGCATGGTCGAGGTCGTCATCGGCGAGCGGGTGGGGCTGGAGGAGCTGGGGGGAGCGCGGATGCACTGCACCGAGAGCGGCTGCGGCGACTTCCTGGTCCCAGACGACCGGGCTGCGATCGAGACCGCGCTCCGCTACTTCTCCTACCTCCCCCAGCACGGCGGCGAGGCACCCCCAGCGGCGGAGCCGCGAACGCCCCGGCCCGGCGTCCCTCCGATCTCAGCCGTGGTCCCACGGGAGCCCCAGCGAGGATACGACATGCGGCGGGTGATCGAGGCCCTGGTCGACGAAGGATCCTGGCTGGAGATCAAGCAACTCTTCGCCCCCGAGCTGTTGACCGGATTCGCCCGCCTCTCCGGTCGGGCCATCGGCATCGTCGCCAACCAGCCGATGCAGAAGGGTGGCGTCCTCTTCAACGACAGCGCCGACAAGGCGGCCCGGTTCGTTTGGCTCTGCGACGCCTTCAATCTCCCCCTACTCTTTCTGACCGACGTCCCGGGCTTCATGATCGGAACCCAGGTCGAGCGGCGAGGCATCATCCGGCACGGGGCGAAGATGATCACCGCGGTGGCCGAGGCCACCGTCCCCAAGATCTGCGTGATCGTGCGCAAGGCTTACGGCGCTGGCCTCTACGCGATGGCAGGGCCCGCTTACGACAGCGACTGCGTCATCGCCCTGCCCTGGGCGGAGATCGCGGTCATGGGGCCGGAGCCCGCGGTCAACGCCGTCTTCTACAACCGCCTAGCCGAGCTCCCCGAGGAGGAACGCGCCGCCCGACGCCGGGAGCTCGAGGAGGAGTATCGCCGCGACATCGACCTTGCCCGCATGGCCTCCGATCTCATCGTCGACGACGTGGTGGAGCCGGATCGCCTTCGTGACCAGCTCATCGCTCGATTCGACGCTTACGCTTCGCGGCGTCGGCTCCAGCTCGATCGCCGGCACGGGGTGCCGCCGGTATGAGGGTGGCCCGGTTGGGGGAGCGACGGCCATGACCGGGCGCGCTGACGCCGAGTTCAGCATCGACTATCATCCCTGGTCATCAGCGCCAGCGAGGAGCGAGGCTGTGGCCAGGGCGCGGCTGCCTTGGTGAGCCGTGACTGGGAGGGGCGGGGCGCGTGCCTCGCCCGTGGGTTGCGATGACCGTGCTCGTATGGATGAGAAGGCCGTTTCCCCCGCCCTGACGGTGGCTGCGCGGTGCGTCGCCGCCCTCGGTCGTTGGAGCTCCTTCCTCGTCGCCTGCGCTGTCACCGTGGTCCTTGCCCTGGGGTTCGGCAACGGGATGAGCTGGTTGGTGACGTCCGCCCAGAGTCCGGCCCCAACGCTCCGGACCATCCCGCCGAGGACCCTGCAGCGGTACGGGATCACGCTGTCGGCCGCCCCGCAGCCGCCGTACTGCGGGCTCGCTGAGGGCGGCCCAATCAGCCGCTGGCTGCGGACGGGTCTGGCCGGTTGTCCGATCAGCCGATCTGCTGCCGAGGCGGCGGCAACGCGGGGGGCATCGGGCACCATCCAGGAGACGGTGCTCGCCAGGGTCACCGCCAACGGCGCGCTCCCGATCGGGAAGGATCGCCTGGCCTGGCTGGTGGTCCTTCGGGGTGGCTCGGGGCCTCCGCGCGTCGCCTGCCCCATCCGAGGGGCCACCACCCACATCACTTGCCCTGTCATCTCGACCCCATCGTTCACCCGGGTCGTGATCGTGGACGGGATGACCGGTCAGGTGGTGGCGGTCGTGATCGTAGGCGTCCAGTGGGCAGGGGCCGCCACCGCCTTTCCGGGCCTGCCCAAGGCAACCCTGTCTCGCCGAACCGGGCTGCCCCCTCAGCCAGCCTCCTAGTACTGCCACCGTACTTGCCGAAGGCCTGCCGCTCCGGCAGGACGGGCACCCCTTCGACGGGAGGTGGTGGCCACGTTCGACGACCTGGAGCGCTGGGGCGAGGCGTTCGTCGCCTTCCCCGAGCACCTCACCGACCGGCTTACCCGACGGGGATCCCGCGGGCAAGCGGTCATGGACCTGCGGGACCTGCTCGTCCCGATCGCGCCCGAGAACGGCTGGCAGGTGACCGAGGCGGCTGGAGAGATCGCCGCTGCTCCGGGCCTGCTCATCATGGCCGATCGGATACGCCAGCCGTGGGTTCGAGGCCGTTGTCCGCGAGCTCGGCGCGACGAACGTCAGCGCTACGGCACGCTGGGCCAGAGCCGGCCGTACCTGAGCCCCATCGTCGATGCCCTCAAGGGGCAGTTGGGGCTCAAGGCGCGCTGCGGCTGGACCTCCCTCGACCTCTCCGTACGGGTCACCTAGTGCCTGCTCTCCTCGCCGCCGGGCCTGGCGCAATTGGCTCATCGGAGCCCCGGGCAAGCGCTCGCTGGTCGCCAACGACCACTGAGCATTCGGCATCAATCATCTCGTAGGGCTCAGCGGCGCCAGGCGCTCCGCCAGGTAGCGGATGGCCAACGGGTACCGGTAGGCGATGCGCCCATGGCCGCCCTCGAAGAGCTCGAAGGCGACCTCGGTCACGCCCGCCGCGAGCAGCTCGCGCCGGAAGGCCTCGGCGCCAAGGTCCAAGTAGTAGTCGTCGGCCCGCCCGGCGTCCAGGTACACGGCACGCAAGGAACGCAGCGCCGCGGCGTGGCGCGGGGCCATCCGCACCGGATCCCAGGCCAGCCAACGCTCCCACACCTCCGGCACCAGACGGCCGGTGGCGACCTCGAAGGGGAGGCGAACCGTCCCATCGGGCTCTGCCGAGTAGCACGCAGCCATGGCGTACATCTCGAAAAGGGTGTGGTCGTGAGGACGGGTGAAGGGCAGGCGAGAGCGGAAGTCCTGCCAGAAGCGTTCGTAGGAGCCGTCGTAGGCGTCGCGCAGCGCCCGAACGGCGATCGGGAACTCGGGCAGGTAGCACAGCTCGAAGAGCGCATCGCCGGCGTGGCTGGCCAGGCCAGCGAAGAGGTCGGGCCGGAGCATGGCGCTGACCATGGCTCCGTAGCCGCCGCTGGAGTGCCCGGCCACCCCTCGATGCTCACGGGCCGCCAGGGTACGGTAGTGTGCATCCACCCACGGCACCACGTCCTGGCACAGGTAGCTGTGGTACCGGCCGGTGGCCGGTGAGTCCAGGAACTGGCTGCCCCCAAGCGAGGTCCAGGCATCGACCAGGACCACCACGCAGGGAGGAGGCGGCGGCGCCTCATCCCCCGCGAAGAGGGCGTCCAGCATCTCGGGGAAGGTGGGCCAGAGGGCGGCCCGATTCCGCCACATGTCGACCTGGCCGAGGTAACCCTGGAGGACGTAGATGGTCGGGTAGCGTCGTTGGGGCTCCTCGTCGTAGCCAGGAGGCAGGTACACCCAGAGCGGGCGTCGAGAGGGATCGCCGAGCCGGTTGCCTTGGAGAGCGCGGCTCTCGACCCACACCTCCTCGAGACGGCCCGACCACGTCCGCCCCCACGGCCGGGCAGCACCGCCACCGCTGGCCTGCGCCGGACTCATCGCTGGCCTCCGAGCTCACCCAGGGCCTGGACGATCGCGTCCCCGACCTCGGAGGTGGTGGCGTTGCCGCCCAGGTCGCCGGTGAGAACCCTCCCCTCCGCGCAGACCCGATCGATGGCCCGCTCCACTCGCTCGGCCTCGGCCTCGTAGCCCAGATGGCGCAGCATCAGCGCCGCCGACCACACCGCCCCCATCGGGTTGGCCAGGGAGCGGCCGGCGATGTCCGGGGCCGAGCCATGCACCGGCTCGAACATCGAGGGTCCGCCCCCCTCCAAGCTGAGGTTGGCGCTGGCAGCCAGCCCCAGGCTGCCTTGGAGTGCGGCCCCCAAGTCGGTCAAGATGTCGGCGAACAAGTTGGAGCCAACGACCACGTCGATGGTGTTGGGGCGGAGCACCATTCGCGCCGCCATCGCGTCCACGTGCACCCGTTCCACCGCCACCTCGGGGTAGGAGGAGGCGAGGCTGGCGACCACCTCGTCCCAGAGGACGTAGGCATGGCGGCTGGCGTTGGACTTGGTCACGCTGATCAGCCGACCACGCCGCTCGCGCGCGCGCTCGAAGGCATACCGAGCACAGCGCTCGATGGCCCGGCGGGTGAAGATCGGCGCCTCCACCGCCACCTCGGCCGGGGTGCCCTGGTGCACGCGGCCCCCCGCCCCCGAATACTCACCCTCGGTGTTCTCACGGACGAAGAGCATGTCGACGTCCTCTGGCCCCCTTCCTGCCAACGGGGAGCGGATCCCAGGAGGCAGACGTACCGGCCTGAGGTTGACGTACTGGTCGAAGGCCTTGCGAATCGGGAGCAGGCAACCCCAGAGGCTGACGTGGTCCGGGACCGTGGGCCAGCCGATGGCACCCAGGTAGATGGCGTCGAAGCGGGCCAGGGTGGCCAGGGCATCGGCGGGCATCATGCGGCCCGTCCGCTCGTAGTGTTCGCAGCCCCAGGGCAGCTCTTCGAACGCCAGCGGCAGACCGAGGGCGTTCAGGACCTTGATCCCCTCGGGGATCACCTCCTTCCCCACCCCATCCCCGGGGATGACCGCGATGCGACGGCTCATGACCCGGCCAAGGTACCGGATGTCGAGGCCCTGCGCCTCAGCCCCACCCTGCGGTCGCCGCCCGCGTCCAGTGGCCTCGCTCCTGCCCCGCGACCACCGTCAGCCGGCCAGAGGGGAGCCGGCTCAGGGACCGCAATGGAGCGACGTCGGCCCGTAGCCGGCGCCGCGCTCGCAGATGGTGGCCCAGGAACGAGTCCAGCGCCCAGGTGGCGACCAGGAGCCCACCCGGCGGCACCCGAGCCCCGGCCAGCGAACCCCCGAACGATCGGCCTGCGACCCGGGGCAAGCGCTCCCCGAGCCCCGGGCTGCAGCTCGGGCACGGTCGGCACGGCCGCGACCCCCGGTGGCCGGAGGCTCATGCGGGCGTCCTGACCGTCGAGGAGCCGGCCAGCACCGGTCACCCCGGGGGCAGGACGGGGTCGAACCCCCGCCGGGCCAGGGGATGACGCAACAGCACGCTGGCGACGGCAGCCACCGCGGCGAGCTCGCCTCCCGGGCCAGACGCCTCGCCTCGCCAGGGGGCGATCGTGGCCGTCGGCCCCACAGCGATCAGCGCAGGAAATCGACCAGCTCCTCGCGCCCATCCCAGGTGACCAGCGTCCGTGCCGGCTCGGTGCGGGCCACCACCCGGCCCCGCCTCAGCACCAGGCGGCGCCGGGACAGGAGGCGCAGGGCATCGGCCTCGCTGGGCGCATCGAAGACCACCAGGTCGGCCGGCCCTCCCTCGTGGAGCCCGTACCCCTCCAGCCCCAAGGCCCGGGCGGCGTTGACCGTGACCATGTCGATCAGGCGCCCTGGGTCCTCGACCCCGGACAGGTGACCATAGTGGGCGAGCACGAACGCCGCCTGGAGCGGATCCCCGCAGCCGAACGGATACCAGGGGTCCATGACCGAATCGTGCCCGATGCAGACGTTGACCCCAACCGCCATCAGCTCACGGATCCGGGTATGGCCACGACGTACTGGATAGCTGTCGAAGCGACCCTGGAGGACGGCGTTGTCGAGGGGATTGGTGACCACGTGCATCCCAGCCCGAGCCATGTTCCGGATCAACCGATCGGCATAGGCGTTGTTGTAGGAGTGCATGGCCGTGACGTGGCTCGCGGTCACCCTGCCCGCCATCCCAAGCCGGATGGTCTCCGCGGCCATCACCTCCACGAAACGAGAGTGATCGTCGTCGGTCTCGTCGCAGTGGATGTCCACGTACAGGTCGTGCTCGGCCGCCAACGCGAATGCGAACTCGACCGACCTCACCCCAAGCTCACGGGTGAGCTCGTAGTGCGGGATGCCTCCGACCGCATCTACCCCGAGCTCGACCGCCCGACGCATCAGGTCCTGGCCGCCATCGAAGGAGAAGATGCCCTGCTGGGGGAAGGCCACCAGCTGCAGCTCCATCTGATCCCCAACCTCCTCACGTAGCTCGAGCAGGGCTCGCAGGGCTCGGAGCTCAGGATCGCACACGTCGACGTGGCTGCGGACGTGCTGCACGCCGCAGGCCAGCTGCCAGCGCAGGACCCGGCGTGCCCGCTCCTTGACGTCCTCCACCGTCAGCCCCCGCACCCGCTCGGCCCAGATCGCGATCCCCTCGAAGAGCGAACCGCTCCGGTTCGGGCGAGGATCCCCGACCGTCAGCGCCGCGTCGAGGTGGACGTGCGGCTCGACCAGCGGCGGGGTGACCAGGGCTCCGCCGAGAGGGATCACCTGGCGCGCCTCGGGCTCCGGCGCGACCAGCCGGCCCTCGCGCACGCCGAGGTCACGCAGGCTCGTGGCGCCCGGCAGACGGGCATCGGTCAGCAGGATGTCCAGCACATCCGCACCGTAGCAGGTGGCGCCGAGGGACCGGAGGCCGTGGATGGCCCTTCATCCGTACACTCCGCCTTGGTGGCCTCGGACGCGCCCACCGGGGACCCCGCCACACCGTCAGGAGGAGGGCCGATGGGGATCAATGAGCCACAGGCCGGACCGACCGGGGTGCCGGTCCGGGAAGGGGACTATGGAAGCCGGGTGGTCGCCGTCGAGCCGGGAGGGGTGGAGTACATCCCCGATCGGGAACGGCACGGCCGCCCCCTCAACCTCTTCTGGACCTGGGTCTCGCCCAACCTCGAGTTCGCCACCATCTACGTAGGGGTCCTGCCGGTGGCCTTCTTCGGCATGGGCTTCGCCGACGCCTGCGTCGCGCTCCTGGTTGGCACCGCGCTGGGCTCGCTCACCCACGCCGTCCTCTCCAGCTGGGGGCCACGGTTCGGGGTGCCCCAGATGGTGCAGGCGAGAGCGGCCTTTGGATATCGAGGGGTGGCGCTCCCCGCCGGGCTCAACGCGTTCACCGCCAACGTGGGCTGGTTCATCGTCAACAGCGTGAGCGGAGCCTTCGCCCTGGAGACGCTCTTCGGCCCACTGCTGCACTGGTTCACGATGCCCTTCTGGCTCGCCTTCCTGGTCATCGTGTTGGCCCAGGTCCTGGTCGCCTTCCTGGGGCACAACCTGGTCCATGCCTTCGAGCGCTACGCCTTCCCCTACCTGACCCTCGTGTTCCTGATCGCGATCGGGTTCGTGTTCAGCCAATCCCACCCCGCCGTTGGCATCAACCCGAGGCTGCAGGGACCGCTCGGCGAGAGCGGGGCCTTCACCCTCGCCTTCACCGCCGCCTTCGGCTACGCCGTGGGCTGGAATCCCTATGCCTCCGACTACACTCGCTACCTCCCCAGCGGCAGCAACCGCTTCTGGACCGGCCTCTGGGCGGGGATGGGCGTCTTCTTCTCCTGCATCCTGCTGGAGGTCGCCGGGGCCGCGCTGGTCACGGTCGCCGGCACCCGCTGGGGGCCCAACGACGTCCCCACCGCCCAGTTCATCCGGCCCTTACCTGAATGGCTCGCCACGCTCACCATGCTCGGGATCGCGCTGGGGGCGGTGGCCGCCAACGTGCTCAACATCTACAGCGGAGCCATGTCCTTCCTCACCCTGGGCATCCGGCTCACCCTCCGCCAGCGGCGCGCGATCGTGGCGCTGGGCACGGGGGTGGTCAGCTACGCGGTTGGGGTGGCTCTTCAGGCCCAGGTCGGGCCGGGCAGCAAGTACGAGAACTTCCTCCTCTTGATCAGCTACTGGATCGCCCCCTTCCTGGCCGTGGTCTTGACCGACTACTGGCTGCGCCGGGGCCGCTTCGACGAGCGGCTCTTCTACGACCCTCGGCACCGCCCCTGGAAAGGGTTCGCGGCCATGCTCATCGGCATCGTGGTCTCTTTCCCCTTCTGGAACAACCCGCTCCTCACCGGCCCGTTGCCCCGCGCCATCCCTGCCCTGGGCGACGTGACCTTCATCGTCGGCTTCTTGGTGACGGCCATCGCCTACCTCCTCCTCAACCGTGACCTGCCCGGCCTCGAGACCAAGGCCCAGGTCGAGTCGACAACCTAGCCCGGCGCCCCACAGCCGAGGCGGCGCTCGACGGTATCGACGATGAGGCGAGCCAAGGCCAGCGAGGAGGTTGCCGCCGGCGAGGGGGCGTTTCGCACGTGCAGGATGCGATGGTCGCCGTCGACCACGAAGTCGTCGAGCAACGCCCCCGAGGGGTCGACGGCCTGCGCCCTGACGCCCGCCGGGCCTGGCATCATGTCCTCCAGCCCCACCTCGGGGAGGTAGCGACGGACGGATCTCCAGAAGGCTCGCTTCGACCAGTCGCGCCACAGCTCCTGGAGGCCAGCGCGCCAGTAGCGACGGGCGAGCCTCCGGAAGCCGGGTTCGCCCAACGTCTCTAGAAGGTCACGGGGACGCAGGTCTCGACGGCGGTACCCCTCGCGGGCGAAGGCCAGGACCGCGTTCGGGCCCAGCCACACCTCGCCTGTGCCGATGCGACGGGTGGCATGCACGCCAAGGAACGGAAAGGCCGGGTCCGGCACCGGGTAGATCAGGTTGCGACAGAGGGAGCGGGCATCCGCTCGAAGCTGCCAGTAATCGCCCCGGAAGGGGATGATCCGGGGCGTCCGGGGACCGCCCGAGAGCGCCGCCACCCGGTCGGCGTGGAGGCCGGCGCAGGTGACGACGCGCGCTGCCCGCAGCTCCCCGGCGCTCGTCTCCAGCACCACCGCGTCGCGGTCATCCCGCAGGCCGAGGAGCTCGCGGCCGGTGTGCACCTCGCCTCCCGCCGCACGCACGTCGAGCGCATAGTGGCGGGCGACCTCGGAGAAGTCGACGATCCCGGTCGCCGGCGACCAGATGGCACGGATGCCAGCGCAGTGAGGCTCGATCTCGCGCAGCCGCTCGGGCCCGATCAGCTCCAGCCCTGGGACCCCGTTGGCCAACCCCCGCTCGTAAAGCGCCTGCAGGCGCCCCAGCTCGGCCTCCTCGGTGGCGACGATCACCTTGCCGCAACGCTCGACCGGGATGCCGCGCTCCCGGCAGTAGGCATAGAGCTCGCGCGCCCCGGCCACGCAGAGCCGCGCCTTGAGCGAGCCGGGGGCGTAGTAGATGCCCGAGTGCACCACCCCGCTGTTGTGGCCGGTCTGGTGCGCCCCGATGCGGGGCTCCTTGTCGATGACGGCCAGGCGCTGACCCGAGCGTCGCCGTAGCAGCTCCCTGGCGGTGGCGAGGCCAACGATGCCAGCGCCGACCACGACCACGTCGTAGGTCATGTGGCCTCAGCCGTTGCCGCTTGAGTGATCAGCAGTCATCAAGCGGCATCCTCCACGGGGTTCCCCTCGCGGGGCGCCCTACGAGGCCGGCCTCGTGGGGTCCCCTCACCGCGGCTCCACGCTTCACGGAGGCTCCAACCGAGCCTACGGGCGGGTCCCCACGAAGGGGGCTCCCCATCGGAACCCGTCTGATGGGGTCCCCAGGCCAGCTTCGTGCGGTGCCCCGGGCGAGTGCCTCGCCAGGTTGATCGCGGCGTGGTCATCGCGCTGATGGCGCCTCCCACCGCCGTCGCACGTCCAGTGCTCGGCCCTGCTTCAGGTTCACGGGCCGTCATGGGAAATCACCAGATCTCGTTCACAATCGCTCGGTGGCCAGCAGTTGCCACCCCCGCCCAACGGCCGACGCCACGGCAAGGGAGAGGGGACGACCACGTCTGGATAGTAGCCCGGCGTTCCCGACCCCGTCATGGGAACGCCCCCACGATCCTGGGATCCAAGGGTGACCACCGCCTGGTACGCTCCCTCCATCCCTAGACCAGGAGCGATAGCGGTGCAGTACTTCTTCGATGTGCGCGTCAACCACGAGAGCCTGTCGTTCGACGAGCTCTGGGAGATGTGGGAGAAAGAGGCGGAGGCCGCGATCCCAGCCGTCAAGGCCGGCCGCCTGCAGCTCTGGAAGGTGAGCGGGCAACGCCGGGTGATCGGCATCATCGAGGCCGACTCACACGACGAGCTCGACCGCATCTTCATGGCAGGGCTGCCCATGGCCCACGTCCTGGAGTTCGTGGAGATCGTCCCGGTGCGGAGCTACGAGGCCTTCGCCGAGGACGTCAAGGCCCGCTGGAAGGCCGTTCAGGCCTAGCCTTGCCTGATCCTCTTGGCCCGGCTGGCCCCGAACCGAGGGGACAGCCACCACCCTTCGAGCCCGGCAACCAGCCCCGGGGGGGCAGAGGCGGGACCGCCATCACCGCTCCCGGCCAGCTCACCTCACCGCACGATCCAGGCGATGATGCCTCCTGGCTGTCGTTCCATCGATGATCCCCTCCCACAGCAGCACCGTCAGCCCTCGTGGATCGGTGCAGCACGACGCCGCTTATCCCACGCCACCTGCGGAAGGCCCACCATCTCGGTTCCGATGCGCGCGTGTGCGCACAGCGTCATCCCTTCCCAGGCGGGGCACCATCACGCTCCCTGCCGCCGGCGCGCTCCGGACGACGCCCCCGTGGACAGGGGACCCGCTCAGAGTCCCCTGAAACCGTCACGGGGGGGTAATGGCCCGGATGCCCTGGTGCGTAGCCATGCCTCGATGGAAGTGCTCCAGACGGCCAGCCGCGACGCCGGCCCGAGTGCGGCTCGGCCGTGATCGACCGGCGTCCAGCTCTGTCGACGCGGTCCCCGCCTCCTGGCCCTTCGACCACGCCTCTCGCTCGGTTGCTCGATGCGCTCCAGTCGACATCCGCCTCGGCCCCATTGATACGCCCACCCGGCGCAAAAACGCAGCAAGATCTGCGCTCGTCGCGTTTGCGCTCTGGGGGCTGATCGACGCCGCCTCTGCCGAGCCGCTCATCTCGGCCCCATAATGGCCTGGTGATGGGCATCGGGCCAGAACGTCGGCCCCGCGTCCTGATCGTCGAGGCCGACCCTGACTACCGCTCAGTGATGGCGCACACCGCTGAGCTGGCGGGGTGCGAGCCGGTCGTGCAGCCCGATCTCGCCAGGGCCCTGACCGGAACCGATGGGGAGGGATGCGATGTGGTCGTCCTCGGCGTCGATCCCGCTGCCCGACCCTCACCGGCCACCCTTGCCCAGCTCCGGGACACGGCACGGGCACCGGTGATCCTGCTCGACGAGTCGTACGAGGAGGCTCGCGCCAGCTTCGAAGCCGGCGTGGACCAGATCCTCCCCAAGCCCTTCGTCCCCGGCGCGCTCATCGGGGCGATCAGGTCGGAGCTACGCACCGCCAACCCCACCTCCATCTTCAGCTTGGCACAGCGGATCGAACTCGAGGGCGTCACCTTCGACGCCGCGCGCCGCCGCATCGTCGTTGGCGAGCGAGCCGTCACCATGACCCGCCGGGAGTGGGAGCTGCTGACGTTCCTGCTCAGCCGCGTCAACCAGTACACCCGAGCCGAGGACCTGGTTGCCGGGGCTTGGGGCGACGATGTCTCGGTCGAGCAGCTGCGGAGCTACATCACCCGGCTACGCCGCAAGTTCAAGGCGCTGGAGCCCCCCTTCTGCCTCCTGTCGCAGCCGGGGTTCGGGTACTGCCTCTCGCTGGAAGGGTTGACGGCCTGAGCCGCGGCCCGGAGGCTCCTGGCCGAGACGGCGGCTGGTCCAGCGTCCGGGAGACTCTCAGGCCAGCCGCGTCGGCGTTCCGATCGTCCGCCCACGATCCCGACCGGGGCCCTCGTCACCTCCGGTGGCCGCCCACCATCGTGCGCAGAGCCCGACGATCGACCCTGCCGGCCGGGGTCAGGGGAAGGTTCTGGAGCACGTGGACCTCGCGTGGGCAGCGGTAGCCGCCGATCCGGGAGCGCGCGAACTCCACCAGCTCGGCAGGCGCCGCCGCCCGACCCTGGCGCAGGGCGACGAAGGCCAGGACCTCCTCCCCGAGCGCAGGGTCAGGCCGACCGACGACCCCGGCCGCGGCCACGGCCGGGTGCTCGAGCAGCGCTCCCTCCACGTCGCTGGGGAAGATGCGGACGCCACCCTTCACGATGAGATCCTCTTTCCGTTCGATGAACCAGAGGTAGCCGTCGTCATCCAGTCGGCCGACGTCACCCGTGTGCAGCCAGCCCTGGCGCAGGACCTGCGCGGTGAGCTCGGGGGACCGCCAATACCCCTGCATCACCCCCCGCGACCGGCAGCAGATCTCGCCCATCTCCCCCACCGGAGCCTCCTGCCCTTGATCGTCCAGGATCCGCACCTCGTAGCCCGGCAGCGGCTTGCCCACCGAACCCAATCGCCGCTGCCCAGGTGGGGTGGCACTGATCACGCCCCCTGCTTCGACGCAACCGTAGCCCTCGCGCACCTCCAGGCCGGAGAGGCGATGCTCCAGCTCCTCGACCACCTGGAGCGGTAACGGTGCCGCCCCAGTGATCAGCACGCGAAGCGACGAGAGGTCATAGCGCTCGAGCGGCTGGCTGCACAGCGCCTGGAGCATCGAGGGGAGCACCGCGCCCATCTGGAGATGGTGCTCTTGGACCAGCTCGAGGAAGGTCACCGGCTCGAACCAGCGCTGCAGGACGACGACCCACGGGGCCGCCGCATGCATACCCGCCACGGTTACCACCAGACCATAGGCGTGGGAGAGCGAGAGGGGGATGATCAGGCGATCGATCCCGGGCTGATGGGTCGCCTCGTAGGTGCTGCGGGCGCAGACCCAAAGGTTCTCATGCGAGAGCATGACCCCTTTGGCTCGTCCGGTCGTGCCCGCGGTGAAGAAGAGCACCGCGAGGTCGTCGTTTGCTCTGGGAACGATCGGCACGGGACGCGCCGCCTCCAGATCGACCAACGGGATCACGCCCGGCCCGGCACCAGGCGAGCTGCACACCACCCAGCGCAGGCTGGTCACGCCCTCGGCCGCCGCCCGCACCCGACGCAGCAACTCGGGCGAGGTGATGACGGCACGAGCGCCGGTGCTCTCCAGCTGAGCCCGTAGGTCGGTCTCGGAGAGCAGGAAGCTCAGCGGCACCACCACCGCACCGGCGTGCCACAGGGCGAGGTGGCACATGCGGACCTCGGGGCCATTGGACATGACGACCGCCACCCGATCGCTGGGGCGAATGCCCAGTTCGACCAGTCCGCCGGCCAGCCGCCGGCTGCGCTCGTGGAGCTCCGAGTAGGTGTACCAGCGCCCTTCGAAAAACAGCGACTCGCGATCGCCGAACCGTGCGTGCGAGCGCTCGGCGAGCCGGGCAAGGTGGTAGTCCCCTATGTCCACGTCCCTACGTCTCCTCCGCCTCGTGTGGGTGGAAGCGCGACAACGTCGTTCACTTTCCAGTCAATGACGCCCATCGTGCAAGCACGGAGCGGCCCGAGCCCCAACGCAGCCGCCGGGACGCCCTGCCACCGACCACGCCAGGTCGAGCCCAGCCGTGCGCAAGCGCCCTGCGTAGCCATTCGTCTAGCTCTCCGATGCTCAAGGCCTCGCCCCCGACCGTGCGGTCATATGGTCCGGATGTGCGAAGCAGCGTCGTCCGGCCCCTCTCGAAGCCCCCCGGCCGGCAAGGGGGTCATCGCCGGTCTAGCCTCCTCCTCGTCCCAGGAGCCACCCCCCTGATCGCCCCGCGGCTCGGCTTGGCTCAGGTGAAGGCCAAGGGTTGATGCTCGTCTGGAACCGGTCGCCGGTGCGCAGGCTCACGACCATGATCGGCACGGCCCTGGCCACCCTCCGTGCCGGTGGGTCGATCGGGGCCCGCAGGCTGCCCCCCGCCTCCCCACCCACCGCAGTCACCCTTGAGAGTGCGTCGGAACCGTTCGTCTGGCGACTGGCAGCCGACCTGGTGCCCTCCGCGGTGTTGATTCTGGATCGCACCGGCCACGTGCTCGACGCCAACCTGGCGGCGGCCAGGCTCGCCGGGGCGGAGCGGGCAAGCCTCCAACGTCGGCCGCTCACGGACCTGGTCGAGCCGGTCGACCGTCCTCGGGCGGCCACCACGTACCAGCGGCCGCTCCAGCGGCGCCAGGGATGGCGACTGAGCATCCGCACCCCCACCTCCCCCACCACCGTCGCCTTCGACTGCTGGCCGGTGCGCATCGGCGAGGAGGAGGGCCTGGTCCTGATCGGGCACCAGCTCCATGGCGACCGCGCCGTGCCGTCTACGGTGCGCGTTGGAGAGCAGGGAGGACTCGGGGATGGAGAGCCCGCACCGACGTGACCCGGTCGAGGATCAGGATGCCGTCGAGGTGGTCGAGTTCGTGCTGGATCGCTCGTGCTTCGAACCCCACCGCCCAGATCTCCACGCGACCACCGTCGAGGGAGTCGGTGGTGACTCGGATGCGGCGAGCCCGGCGCACGTCGGCGGTCACCGCCGGGAGGCTGAGGCAACCCTCCCGGCCCACCTCTCGCCCCACTGCCTCCTCAACGGTGGCGTTGACCAAGATCAGGAGGCCGTTGTAGGCGGTGGCCAGCGGGTGCCCGCTGACGTCGACCACGGCCACGCGGACGGTCTCGCCGATCTGAGGCGCCGCCAGCCCCACGCAGCGAGGATGGGCTCGCATCGTGTCCACCAGGTCTGCGGCCACCCGCCGAGCCTGATCGGGGGTCGCCGGCTGGCAGACGCGCTTGAGAACGGGGTCGGGGAAGCGGCGGACCGGACGGATCAAGGCGCCCCTACAGGACCTCGGCCTCGATCGGCCCGAGCGTGAGCTCCAGCCCCATGGACGCGACGGCTCCCCGCAGACGGACCTCCAGCTCCTCGACCGACAGGCTCGGTGGCACCTCAAGCTCGAGCGTGAGGCTGTAGAGGGCCCCGTCGCTCAGGCGGCAGGTCATATCGCAGATGTTCACGCCGGCCTCGGCAAGGACACTCGCCACCCGATGGACGATGCCTGGCTGGTCGGGCCCGTAGACGGTGAGGACGTGGGTCGGTCGTGAACGCTCCAGGGTCCGGTCGAGGTCCCAAACCGCCACCTGCAGGTCGCTGGGCAGCGAGGTGAGCGCCGATCGCACTTCGCTCACGCTCACCGACTCCGGCGTTGAGCAGACCAGCATCAGCGCGAAATGCCCGCTGAGCAGGCTGGTCATGGCGTCCTCGACGTTGCCGCCCAGCTCCAGCAACGCACCTGAGACGGCAGCCACGATCCCGGGCCGATCACGTCCCATGATTGCCACCGCCAGGAGGCGCTTCACCGTCCCCACTCTGCCACAGCGACACCATCCCCTGCGAGCCCATGCCTGGACAACCACAGACCCGCGCTCGGTGAGCGCCTGAGTGGGATCAGCCGGGCGGTGGATGGCCGGTCCCTGGCAGCTTCGCCTTGGGCGGGGTGGGCGGAGGGCCGAGCCGCGCGTCCCAGGTCGGAGCTGGATAGTCGGGTGTGGCCGGAGCCACCTGTGACGGCCAGACGATCACACGGTGTCCTTGCTGGATTTGCTCCACCAACACCGTGGTACCGACGCTCTGCCCATCGCGAGCGAACCGGATCCGACCGTAGAAGGTGTCCACGTCCAGCGAGGCTAGGGCGTTCCGGACCAGCTCCGGGTCGAGGCTGCCCGCCCGTTGGATGGCCAACCCCAAGGCGAGGGCCGCCGCGGTCGCGTCCGCGGTCACGTAGCTGGGGTCCTGGTTGGTGTGGTAGGCGTCGCGGTAGGCAGCGAGGTACTCCGCGGTGGAGAGGTAGACGTCAGCTCGGTACCTGGCAGCCGGGCTCCAGGGGACCGCGGTGGTGACGTAATCGGCGGCCTGCCCCAGCGCCTCCACGAACTGCGGCTCGTCGGTTGCCTCCGCATAGGCGTAGAGCTTGGCGTCCAGCCGGAGGTCCATGACCGCCTTCTGGCAGGCGACTGCTTCGAGAAGATGGCCGGAGTCCATGAAGATGTCCGGGTGGGTGGCCTTCGCCGCCGCCACCAAGGGATAAAGGTCGGTAGATCCGGCTGGGTATCGCTGCTCGTAGACGACGTTGATGCCCCGAGCCCGGGCCGCCTCGATGTCCCCTTGGGTGACGTCGAGGGAGAACGGATCGTCAGCGGTAAGGATGGCCAGAGTGGCGGGCCGAGGCTGCATGGCCATGGCCATGTCGAATATGGCCGCCGGGAATCGGTCTGCAGGGGGCACCACGCCGAAGGCGTAGCGATTGTTGTGGGAGAAGATCTCCGGGGCAGCACCATTCGAGATGACCACTGGCACGTGCCGCTGGTTGGCCACCTGGGCCACGGCGATGGAGTCAGGGGTGCCGAAGGGACCGAGCAAGAACCGGACCCCTTCCTGGGCCAGCATGCGCTCCGCCACCTGGGCCGCCACCGCCGGCTGACTCTGGTCGTCCTCGTACCGAAGACGCACCCGGTGGCGCGTGTTCTGGACCACGATTCCACCGTTGCGGTTCACCCACTGGGCCCAGAGGTCGTACCCCCGCCGGGCTAGGGCCGCCTCCTGCGCGTATTGGCCACTGGCAGCCATCGGGACCCCGATCACCACGTCCGGCCCGCTCCGCACCGGTTGCAGGGGCCCAAGAGGGCTGCATGCGGTCGCGAGCAACCACGCGCCAAGAACCAGCAGCCGCCCCCCATGCCTACCCCCCATGGCCCTCCGATCCTACTCTTCCGACGCGACGGGCACAAGCCAGCGCCCGAGCCGCGACCCGTCCCCTCGTCGGCGGGGGAGGCGCCACGTCCAGCCACCCACAGGCGGGGCGAGCCGCCCCCCAGGGAGGCCGACAGCCACCCCGTCCCGCCGTGCAGGGCAGCCGGCCTGTTCCACCCAGCTGGCCAGCCCCTTCCCCGATGGAGACGGTTGGCGACGGACGCCGCCTCGGCGACACGCAGGAGGGGAGGGGCCCCGCCTGCGGACCCCCGACGGTCTACCTCCTCATCCATCGGGGCAAGGGCCCCTTTCCTCGTTCCCGCCCCCTCCTGCTGTCCGCTTGGGAGCTCGGGGGCGGCACCCACGGGTCACGGCCCGCCAACGTGGCGCGGCGGGCTCAGCCGGGCGAACTCGGCGGTGACCATCCCTGGGAAGCGAGCGAGGCGTGTACCACCAGTCGCTGAAGGTAGGTGGCCCGACCAGCGTCCCAGGCCCCGGCGCAGGTGATCAGGGTGAGGGTGGGCGGCCCGACCTCGGTGAAGAGGTTCGGCAGGGAGGCATCGTAGGGGACGGTCTGGCTCGAGTCGACGAGGAAGTCAACCTTGGTGCCATCAGCACGGACGACCGTGACCCGATCGCCGGCACGGAGCTGGCTCAAGCGCCAGAAGACCGCCGGCCCGTTCCACCAGTCGAGGTGGCCGTCCATGACCGCGTCGCCTGCGTCGCCCGGCACGGCCCCAAGCTGGTACCAGCCCACGTCGGTGGTCCTCGCCGGGGCGGCCATCCTTCCTTGAGCGTCGAGCCCCACCGCCTCCACGGCGGCGTCGACGCCGATGGCAGGGATCACCAGACGACTGGGGGGAGCGGCGGGGCCAGCGATGGCACGGGCCTGGGCGAGCAGGGCGTCCGGCGTTGGCGACACCTGTAGCCGGGCGGGGTGGTCGACCCGGCCGGAGCGGGCCGTGGCCCCGGCCCCACAGGCGACCAGCGCCATCGCGCCCACCACCATCAGCACCCAAGCCGAACGGAGGCTGCCGACCGCACGGCCGAGAGCGGATGACCTCACGGTTGGGGAAGGCTAGCAAGGCAAGGAAGGGGGTGCCAACCTCCCCACAGCCCCTCCGTCAGCGCAACCTCGACGTTCCCCACCCCTCGCATCCGGGCTCGGAGGGAGGCGCCGCCTGCACCGGCCAGGGGTCAGGTTCGTACCGCAACTGGTGAGTCGCCCGAGGACGGCAACCTGGAGACCCACATCCGCTCTTGGCCGCGACGCTTGCTTGCCCACTCGGGCGCGGGCGGGAACCGGGGTGGGGCTCCTCGACGGAGCCGGATGAGCTGAGGTCAACGGCAACCGTGACCACGGACCTCTTCTTCCCCGGGCTGGGTCGCGAGAGGGCGAGCGCCGGAACGGCCTCGGCCATCGGCGAGCAGCTGGTACCGGCCGACCTCGAGGGGCCAAGCCCGAGCGGAGGCCAAGACGGCCGAGGGGGCAGGGGACACCGAGTCCCATGGCGACCCGGGAGAGCGAGGCTGGCTGGCCTCAGTCGCAGCGGCCTGAGCTGGAGCCAGATGCGCCGACGCCCCGGCCGATCGCTTGCCCTCTGGCTCTGCCTCACCGTCACCGTCGCCCTGGGCGGGATGCTGCCGCTGGCCGGGGCCTCCGCCGACCAAACGGCCAGGGCCGCGACCCTGGCCCGAAGCGGGAGCCTGACGGTCGAACGGGAGGTGAGCGATCCCGACGCCTTCGAGGCCTTCCGGAGGGCCGTCGGCGATCGGGTGCGGGCGGTGATGGGGAACCGCCTGAGGCCAGGGGTGGCCTATGGACGCCTGGGGCCGCTGGCGCTGATCAGCGTCAACGGTCGCCCGTGGCCGGGAAGGTCTCACCTGGAGGCGATGTCGCTCAGCGAGCCGCCGGCGGCGGACGCGGCCAGGGATCGGGGCGCCACCGATCAGCCCCCCTTGCTCGGCATGACCCGGGCCGACGCCCGCCGCCTCGGCCTCACCCCAGGGGACGACCTCTGCCTGAGGTTGGTCACCAGCGACGGCACCTGGTGCGCACGGCTGGTCGGCCTCCGCGACGTCTATGGCGAGAGCTCGGCCGAAGTCGACCCAGGGACGACGAAGCTGGCAATGCCATTGCCCGAGCTCCTTCGGCTCGCCCGGCAGGCCCCCACCGGCGCCCTGGAGGGAGGGGTCACGTATCGGCTCGACCCAGCCCGCGCCACCGAGGTGCCGGCGGGACGGCTGGCCCAAAGGATCGAGCGACTGGTCGCCATGCTCAAGGCGGCCGGGTACCGAGTCCCGTCCTCGCCGGCCACGACCCTGGCCCGGCTCGACGTCGAGCAACGGGCGACCGCTGCCTGGCTACGGACCCTGGCCACCCTGGTCGCGCTCGAGGGCCTGGTCGCCTCCCTGGGCGTGGCCAACCGTCTCCTGGAGGGATGGCGCGGTGAGGCGGCGATCCTGCGCGCGCGGGGCTGGACCTGGCGACAGGTCTGGCAGGTGGAGCTCACCGTCTTGGGATGGATTTTTGCCAGCGCGGCGGCCACCGCGCTCTCGCTGGGCAGCGCGCTGTCCCGGGCGACCGCAGGGGCCCCTCCACCGCTCCCCAACGCCCACCTCACCTTCCTCATCGCGCCCTCGGAGGTCCTGGTGAGCCTCGCCGGGGCCTTGGCGGCGACCTCGTTCCTTGACGCGCTCAGGGTCCCCGCCCGCCCGCTCCCACCCGAACCTCGCTCAGGTCCAAGTGGGCGCGCCCGCCTCGCCACTGCCCTGCTCGGCCTGCCTGGGACCACCGCCTTGGCCTTGTCCCTGGCACGGGGTTCGGTGATCCCTGTCGACCTCTGGAGCTCCCTGGCCCTAACGGCCGGCGCCCTCTTGGTCGGGATCGCGATCGCCCACCCGCCGCGACCGCTCCGGCGCCGGGGACACGACCTGGCCGCGGTGCTGGCTCGAGGCCAGGGTCGAAGCCGGCCCACCCAGCACCTCGCAGCGACGCTCCTGCTGGCGCTTGCAGCGGCGACGGTCGTGCTCGCCGCCCCGGCGGCCACGGCCCCCTTCGGCCCGTCGAGCCCGGGGGCGGGTGCCCTCGGCGCCGAGGCGGCCGCCGCCTGCCTGGGGGCGGCCACCTTGGCCTGGGTCGGCCTCGCGGTCCACTTCCAAGGGATCAGCCGCCGGCGTCGCCACGAGTACAAGGGGCTCGCCGCCCACGGCCTCAGCCAGGACCAGATCCGCTGGAGCCTGGCCCTGGAACGACGATGGACCTGGTGGTCCGGCCTCGGCGGCGGCACCCTCTTGGGACTCGCGCTCCAGGCCTGGCACCTCCCCACCGCGACCACCCTTTCATGGCCAGCCACCGGGCTCACCAGCGTTGCCCTCTGCGGCTTGGCCGCCGGGTCGGTCGGCAGCGCCTCCCTGGCCGACCGCTCATCAGGGGAGATCGACCCGCTCACCGCCGGAGCGATCGAGCATGAAACCTGAGCGGATCCAGCCGGCGCTCCTGGTCAGGGCCCGACGGCTGGTGAGGACCTACCCAGCTGCGAGCGGCCCGGTCTCGGCGCTCCGTGGCGTCGACCTCGACCTGGTCGAGGGAGCGCGCCTCGCCGTCATGGGGCGGAGCGGGAGCGGGAAGAGCACGCTCCTCGACGTGCTCGCGGGACTGGAGCCGCCGGACGGGGGGGAGGTGCACGTGGCCGGCCACGACCTGGGGCACCTCTCGCGCAAGGAGCGCGATCGCTATCGACGCCGGGTGGTCGGCTACGTCTGGCAGCAGTTCGAGCTCGGGATCTTGCCCGGGCTGACCACCTTCCAAAACGTGCTCGCGCCACAGCTGGCCGGGGGCCGAAGACGTGGCGAGCGGCGCCGAACCGCGGTCGCCCTCCTCGAGGCCATGGGGCTGGGCCGAAGGCTTGACACCAGGCCGGCCGATCTGACCCCGGTCGAGGCACGCCGTCTGGCCGTGGCGATCGCCCTCGCCAACGGGCCCCGGCTCCTGCTCCTGGACGAGGTCACCGCCGGCCTGGACCGAAGGGCGGCGCGCGAGCTTCTCGACGACCTCGAGGCCCTGGTCGGTCGGACCCGGACCACGGTCGTGCTGGTCACCCATGACGCTCGGCTGTGCGACCACGTCGACCGCCTCCTGGTCCTGCACGACGGCCTGGTCCTGGCCGACATCGCCTCCTCGGCGGTGACCAGGTGAGCCGCCCTGACGTCCTGGTCGCCACCGCCCTGACCGGGCCATCCGCCCCCTGGCCAGCGCTCGGGCAGGTCAGCCTTCGAGTGGCGGCAGGGGAGCTGGTGGCGATCCTGGGCCGATCTCGATCCGGGAGGTCGGCGCTGCTCGGCCTCTGCGGCGGGCTGCGCCGGCCGGCAGGAGGGCAGGTGGTGGTGAGCGGGATCGACCTCGGGGCCCTGGACGAGCACGGCCGTCGGGGGTTCCTCCAGCGCACGGTGGGATGGGTCTTCCAACGTCCGCTCCTCGTGCCAACCCTGACCGTGGAGGAGAACGTGGCCGTGGCCGCGATCATCATCGGGGACTCGGAGAGCGACGCCCTCCGCGCGGCCCGTCTGACCCTGGAGGCGGTAGGGCTGAGCGACCGAGCCAGGAGCCATCCCGATCAGCTCTCGTGGGGCGAGCAACAGCGCGTGGCCCTGGCGCGGGCTCTGGTCAAGGCCCCTGACTTGGTGATCGCCGACGATCCCACCTCACAGCTGGACTCCTGGACGGGAGCCGACGTCCTCTCCCTTCTGCGCGATGCCGCTCGCAACGACATCGCCGTCCTCTTCACGACCCAGGAGGAGGAGGAGGCCGCCACCGCCGATCGGGTCTACCTGCTGGAGGACGATGGTCTCAGGCTGGTCTGGGAGGCCGAGGAGGACCGATCGGGGCGTCGGCCGGGGACGGAGGTCAGCTCCCCAGCCTGACGAGGGTGACGCCATCGCCGCCCTCCTGGGGCGGAGCAGGCTCGCACGACTCGACCAGCGGGTGACGGGCCAGATGCTCCCGCACCGCTGCTCGGAGCGCGCCGGTGCCCTTGCCGTGCACGATCCGAAGCCCCGGCATGCCGGTCAGCGCCGCATCATTGAGCCGGGACTCCACCTCGAGCAGCGCCTCCTCCACCCGTCGCCCGCGGACGTCGATCTGGTAGGGAACCGCCGGCCTTCCCTCCAGCCGTGGCCGTACCACCGTCGGCTCAGGCTCGGGCTCGACTCGGGCAGGAGCCCGCTCCAGATCCGCCACCTCGACGCGCACCCGGAGGGCACCCAACCGGACCTCGGCCTCCCCATCAGAGGACACACTGAGCACCTCACCCAGATGCCCCAGGGGTCGCACCCGCACGGTGTCCCCCACGCTCGGCGGGCCATCAGAGGCCCGGTCGGAGGCGGGCGAGCGGCGAGCACGCCTGGGGGCAGGCGACAGCCGGTCGGCCACCTCGCGAGCGCGACGCCGGAGGGCCTCCATCTCCGCCCCTGGGGGCTGACGCCGAGCTCGGGCCCTGATCTCGGCCAGCTCGTCCAGCACCTTCCCCACCTCGGCCCGGGCCTGGGCACGGGCCTCCTCGAGGATGGCGTCCCGCTCGGCCTCCAGGCGGCGACGCTCTTCCTCCAGCGCCACTCGTTGGCGCTCGACCTCGGCCACCTCCTGGCCCAGGCGGTGACGCTCCTCCGACGCCGCCACCCGCTCCGCCTCCAGATCCTCCAGCAGGCCCTCCATCCGCACCCCAGCTGTTCCCAGGTGCCGTCGAGCCCCGCGAAGGATGCGGGGGTCGAGGCCCAGCCGCTCGGCGATGGCGAGAGCGTTGCTCCGGCCCGGGAGCCCGATCTCCAGGCGGTAGGTGGGGGACAAGGTCTCGAGGTCGAACGTCACCGAGGCGTTCACCGCCCCCTCCCGCTCATGGGCAAAGGCCTTCAGCTCCGAGTAGTGGGTGGTGGCCACGGTGGGCACCCGGCGGTCGAGCAGGTAGGTCAGGATCGATCGGGCCAGGGCGGAGCCCTCGTCAGGATCCGTGCCCGCGCCCAGCTCGTCGAGGAGCACCAGGGCACGTCCCCGCCCACCCCGGCGCACCCTCTCAACCCCGCGCAGGATCTCGACGATGCGGGTCATGTGCGACGAGAAGGTGCTCAGGCTCTGCTCGATGCTCTGTTCGTCGCCGATGTCGGCGAAGACCTCCTCGAAAACCGCCAGCTCCGAGCCGCCCCCCGCCGGCACGTACAGGCCAGCCTGAGCCATCAAGGTCAGGAGACCGACCGTCTTCAGGGCCACCGTCTTCCCGCCGGTGTTCGGCCCGCTGATCACGATCACGAACGCGTCCTGGTCCAGGCGGACGTCGATGGGCACCACAGGGCCGCTCAGCAACGGGTGGCGGGCCTCGCTCAGCACGATTCGCCCCTGGTCGTTCAGGGCTGGCTCGCAGCCACGGGTGAGCCGCGCATACCGCGCCTTGGCCAGCTGCAGGTCGAGCTCACCCAGCGCCTCCACCGCCTCGGTGATCGATCCGGCGGCTTGCCCAACCTCACGCGAGATCTCACGCAGGATGCGCTCCACCTCCTCCCGCTCCTGGGACTGCAGCTCGCGCAACCGGTTGTTGAGCTCGACCACCTCCATTGGCTCCACATAGAGGGTGGCGCCGCTGGCCGACTGGTCGTGGACGATCCCCCGCACCCGACCCCGGGACTCCGCCCTAACCGGGAGCACGTATCGCTCCCCCCGCGTCGTCACGATCGGCTCCTGCAGGGCAGGCCCCAGCTCGCCCACCAGCGCGCGCACCCGCTCCACCAGACGTTGGTGCGCGAGCCTGACCTCCCCACGGAGCCGACGGAGCCGCGGGCTGGCGGTGTCCAGGAGCTCGCCTTCCTCGCTCACGACCTGCTCGAGGCGACGTACCAGCTCAGGATGCACGGGCATCCGGGCCCCCAGCGCGCGAAGGCGCGGGAAGGCGTCCTCGTCCAGCCCCTGGAGTAGACGGGCCGTGGCCATCGCGGCGCGCAGCGTGGCCAGGACGGAGACCAGATCGGCCGGGGTCAGCTCGCCCTCCCGAGCCGCCCGGCGGACCTGAGGGCGGACGTCGTGCGCCCCGCCCACCCCAAAGCGAGGCTGGCGCTCCAGGAGCTGCATTGCCTCCCGGGTCCAGGCGAGCCGCTCGCTGGCCTCGCCGAGGTCGGGCGTCGGCTCTAATCCGAGCACACGCTCACGGCCCACGGAGAAGTTGGCCTCCCGGGCGACCTGCGCCAGCACCTTGGGCAGCTCCAGCACCTCAAGGCTCCGATCGTGCATCGTGCCCCTCGATCCCGAGGAACCTGGCCTAGCTCAGCTCGCCTTCCCGTCTCCGCCTCGACCGTGTCCCCACGCGTGCCTCTGGCCGGAGCGACGTTCCGGGACCCCGAGGATGGCGGGGATGGCGGCCACGACCAGGATGGCGAGCCCCACGAAGCCCTCACGCAAGACCAGCACCGGCCGGCCCTGCTCTGCGACCAGGAACGCGATCACTGAGACCGAGACGATACCCCCTACCTGCCGGAACATGCCACGAAGGCCAGAGATGGCGGCCACCTGGTCCGGCAACAGCTCGATGGCAGCGTTGTTGGAGGCTGGGCCTGCCAGCCCCACCCCCATCCCGCAGGCCAGTGAGGCCATCGCCAGCCAGCCATAGGGCCCCAGCGCCCGGTCGGGGACGGCCAGGAGGCCCAGGCCCCCTGCGATCAGGGCGAACCCGCCGAAGATGGGAAGGCGGTATCCGGTCCGCCGAATGGCCAATGACGCCACCAGCGAAACCGCCATCATGCCGCAGGCTCGGACGGTGAGCAGGGTGCCGGCCTGAAGGGGGCCGATGCGATAGGCATCGAAGGCGTAGAGCGGGACCAGCGAGAAGACGCCGATGGCGGAGGCCCCATAGAGGAGGTTCAAGCCGTTGACGACCGCGAAGGCGCGCCGCTTCAGCAGGGCCGGGGCGATGATCGGATAGGAGGTTCGCTCCTGTCGGAGGAGGAAGGCGACCCCGGCTCCCCCGCCCAGCGTCATCAAGGCCCACGGCAAGGGCGAGCCCAGGCCGCGCTCCCCAAGCTGGTTCAGGCCCAGCATCAGGCTGAGCAGCGTGAGACTCAAGAGCAGGGAACCCCAAAGGTCCACCGCAAGCTCCCGTGGACGCTCCGCTCGGCGAGGCAGCGCCCAGGCCAGGAGCACGAGCAACGCCGCCCCCACCGGGACGTTGACGAAGAAGATCCCACGCCACGACCAGTAGCCGACGATGAAGCCGCCGAGCGCAGGGCCCAGCATCGCCCCCAGCGGGAAGACGCTGGAGAACAGCCCGATCGCCCGGTCCCGATCGCGGCCAAAGTTGTCCGACACCACTCCCATCGCGGAGGGCATGAACCCGCCTCCCCCCAGCGCCTGGATGAAGCGGAAGACGATCAGGACGTAGACGTTGAGCGCGAGCCCGCAGGCGAGGGAGGAGAGGGTGAAGGTGGCGACGAAGAGGAGGAACATCCGGCGTCGCCCCAGGCTGTCGCTGAGCTTGCCCGCCAGGGGCATGGCGACGGTCTGCCCCAGCAGGTAGGCGGTCACCGCCCAGCTGCTCCAGCTGATCGAGGTCGCGAGCTCATGGGTCATGGTCGGGAGCGCGGTGGCCACGATGGTGGCGTCGATCGAGCTCATGAGCAGCGCCACCGAGGAGGCGCCGAAGACCAGGTAGCGGGAGCGCTCCCCTCTGCCTATCTCCCTCTCGCCGGCCATCGACTCCCAAGCCTAGTGAGCCCGCGACCGGGCTGCGACCGACGGGTTCACCGGAGGGGGCGATCGCGGGTCAGTAGGGCTGGCAACCGTCACCCCGAAGCCGGGTCGGGGGCGTGCGAGCCCAGGGGCGAGCCCGGGGCCGGGGACGGCGGGGCCGCAGAGGCGAGGCGAGCCCCTTCGCCGCCACGGTGAGGCGAGCGGGTGGTGGTCCTCCGGGTCGGGGTGGCCCGTCCCGGCGGGCACCCCGATCTCACCTCGACGGCCGCCGTAGAGGGGGTGCCGAGGTCACGCCCAACCCCTGGTTGGCGCGGGGTCGCCCCACGCCTCGGCGGACCTCGTCGCGGCCCGGCGGCACCAGATCCATCGCCTCACGACGAGGTTGGCCACGACCCGCGGCCGGATCGTGGGGGAGGGGCTGGACGTGACCGGGATGCTGCGCAGAAGAGGTCGCCGGGGCTTGCCGACGCCGCCCTGGCCGAGGTCCGGCGGCAGCTGCGCGACAGGACCGGCTGGGGGTCCCCATCGGGACGGGCTCCGATGGGGCCCCCCTGGGAGGGCTCGGAGCTGGTGGGGGCCGAGCGGTGCCTCCCCAGCTCCAAGAGGGGTATCGCTGCGGTGGCATCCAGGCCATCGGCCGGGCCGAGCGCTGGGCGTGCGACGGCGGTGGGAGCGCCGCCAGCGCGATGGCCACGCGGCGGTCGACCTGGCGAGGCCCTCGCCCGGGGCGCCCCGTGAGGGGTGCCGCTTGGGCGCTATCGCTCTCTCTGCGGCAACGGCTCATCAGCGCTCACGTGGAGGCGACGACTTGGCAGCCACCGACACCGCGTGGGGCCGGTGGCCGCGGATGAGCGCGCCGGCCAGCTGGTGGGCCCGGTGAGGTGCCTTCGCCCCGGCCTCACCCCAGGCCGACGAGCACGTCTCCCCTCCGCCCTGCGCCTGGACGCCCCCCTGGACCGTCGGCCAGACCAACCGTCACGCACCCGGACGGCACGGCCAGGCCCCGCTTGTCACCCTTCGCCACCGGGCGGTGGCCCACGGTCGTCGCCCAGGAATCGCCCGGCGGCCGACCGGGGCAACGCGCTCAGCCGCTCACCAGAACTGGCCGCCTCCGTTCACCACGATCATCTGGCCGGTCACGAAGTCACTGTCGCGGGATAGGAGGTAGACCAACGTCCCTTCCAGGTCCTCGGGGACCTCGTCCCGCTGCAAGCAACGCGCCTGACGGCTGGCCGCGATCGACGGCTCCGGCATCTGCGCCCGCACCCCCTCGGTGAGGGTCAGCCCCGGCGCCAGGGTATTGACCGTGATCCCGTCACGCCCCAGCTCTCTGGCCAGAGCCCGGGTCAACGCGAAGATCGCCCCCTTCGAGACCACGTAGTGGACCATGCCCGGCGAGGCCGACAGGACGATGCCAGACCCAACGTTGACGATCTTGCCCCGGCCCCGCCGGCGCAGGTGCGGCACCACCGCCTGGCAGAGCAGGAAGGGCCCGCGCACGTTGACGGCCAGGATACGATCGACCTCCTCGGGGGGGATCTGCTCGAAAGGCCGCAGCGACAGGGTGGAGAAGAGGGCGGCGTTGTTGACCAGGGCGTCCACCCCTCCCAGCTGCTCCACCGTCTCGTCCACCGCCCGCTGCACCGCCGTCGGATCGGAGACATCGGCCTCGACCTCGATCGCCTCCGCGCCAAGCGCCCGGCAGGCCTCGCCCACGGTTCGCAGGCCAACCGAGTCGACGTCGAGCAGCGAGAGACGGGCCCCCTCCCGGGCGAGGCGGCGGGCGTAGACGCGCCCGATCGCGCCCGCGGCCCCGGTCAAGATCACGACCTGGCCCTCCAGACGCCGACCCACGGTTGCGCTGCGACTCTCGACCATGGCTGTCCTCCTCCATCTCCGCCTGGCACGGTGGCCATCCAGCCGCCTACGAGCCAATGGTCGCACGCGACGGGCCCGCCCGGATCGGGCTGGCCCCTCCACCCGAAGGCGGTGAGGCCCAATTCTCCCTCGATTTGGTTCAGAATAATGGCGATGCGGGTTCGCTGGGAACGGGCAACGGAGCTGCAGCCACGACCGGCGGGTTGGTTGACCCGCCGCCGGGCCATCGACTTCGGACGCTGGGCAACCGCCCGCTGTCGCTAGGGCGAGCCACCCCCTCTCGAAGCTCTCCCCCTCGTCCCTCGTGCGGCCGGTCCATGCCGGCCTGCCATCCCTGAACCAGGAGGTAGTAGCGTGCCCCGTCCGAGGCTTTCCTCCGCGCTGGTCGCGCTCCCGCTCGTCGCGATCTTCGTGGCCACCGCTTGCGGCGGCAGCGTCTCGTCGCGCGCGTCTGGCAACGGACCCCAGCCGTTCGTCCTACGACTCGGCTACCTCGCCAACCTGACCCACGCCGGCGCCATGATCGACCTGGATCGGGGCTTCCTGGAGGCCAGCCTGCCGAGGGGGACCAAGGTGACCACCCAGGTCTTCAACGCTGGGCCGGAAGAGGTGGAGGCGATCCTCGGTGGCGCCCTCGACGCCGCGTTCATGGGACCGAGCGCGGTCGTCAACGGGTACGTCAAGAGCCACGCCATGGTGGTGGTCTCTGGGGCAACGCTGGGAGGCGCCGGGCTCGTGGTCCGGCCTGGCCTCGACATCCGCTCGCCCGCCGACCTCCGAGGCAGGACCGTCGCCACCCCCGAGCTGGGCAACACCCAGGACGTCGCCCTCCGAGCCTACCTGGCCGACCATGGGCTGCACACGGACCCCCAGGGCGGCGGCGATGTCCATGTGGTCCCGACCGCCAACGCCACGGCGTTGAGCCTGCTGGAGCAGGGGAAGATCGACGGGGCTTGGGTGCCCGAGCCATGGCTGTCCCGGATGGTGATCGAGGCGCACGCGCGGCTTGTCGTCGATGAGGCGAGCCTCTGGCCCCAGGGCCGCTTCGCCACCACCGAGCTGGTGGTGACGAGGAAGCTCCTGACGGAGCGGCCAGAGGTGGTGAAGGGGTTGATCCGAAGCAACCTGGAGACGGTCGACTGGATGAACCAGCACCCGGACGAGGCGCGGAGCGAGGCTGGCGCCGTCCTGGCCAGGCTGACCAAGTCCATGCTCTCGGGGGCGGTGCTGGACTCCGCCTGGGCACGATTGACCTTCACCGTCGACCCGCTCGGCTCCTCTTTCCAAAAGGAGGCCGCCGATGCACGCCGAGTCGGGCTGCTGAAGGCCACCGACCTGGGCGGGATCTTCGACCTGCGACCGCTCAACGCGGTGTTGAAGGCGGCCGGACGGCCGCCGGTGAGCGCGGCCGGGCTGGGGCCAGCATGACCGTCGCCCTCACGCCCGCCATCCGACTGTCGGAGGTCAGCAAGGTCTACGGCACCGGGCGCGATGCGGTCCTCGCGCTCGACCGGGTCTCACTCGAGGTGGCCAGAGGGGAGTTCCTGTGCATCGTGGGGGCCTCAGGCTGTGGCAAGTCGACGTTGCTGTCCCTGGTGGCAGGGCTGGAGCGCCCCACCGTCGGGGAGGTGGAGGTCGGGCTGGGACGACCGGCGTTGATGTTCCAGGAGCCGGCGCTGCTGCCCTGGCTCACCACCTGGCGGAACGTGGAGCTGCCGCTGAGGCTGCGCCGGGCGCCGCGCCAGGAGCGACGCCGGACGGTGCAACGCCTCCTCGACACCGTCAACCTGGCCGCCTTCGCGAGCAGGCGTCCCCACGAGCTCTCGGGCGGCATGCGGCAACGCGCAGCCCTGGCCCGAGCTCTGGCCCAGGAGGCCCAGCTGCTGTTGATGGACGAGCCCTTCGCGGCCCTCGACGCCATCACTCGGGACCTGCTTCACGATGATCTGCTGGCCATCTGGCAGGCCAACCAGCTGACCGTCGTCTTCGTCACCCACAACGTCCACGAGGCGGTCCGGCTGGGCGACCGCGTCGTCCTGCTCACCTCCCGGCCGGGCCGCGTGGCCTGCGCCTGGACGGTGGAGATGCCGCGACCCCGATCGCTCGACTCCCCGGAGGTGGCGAGGATGGCAGCGGAGATCACCCAACGTCTCCATGAGGAGATCCGACGGCGTGGCCGGTGAGCCAGCCGGGAGGGTCAGGCCGGTCACGCTGGCGGAGCTGGAAGAGGACCTCGACGCCCTCCAGGCCATCCCCACCACGTCGGAGCGCGCCTGGCGACGCCTGATCCGGGCCGTCGTCCCCCGAGTCAGCGCGGTGCTGGCGCTGGTCCTGCTCTGGCAGCTGCTGGCCGTCCTGCACGTCAAGCCGAGCTACGCGCTCCCCGCCCCCGGTGACGTCTGGGCATCGCTCGTCCAACAAGCTCGGGAGGGGCACCTCAGCGAGGCCATCCTCAACAGCCTGCGACGGGCGCTCGTTGGCTACGCCATCGCGCTCGTGGTCGGCACCCTGCTCGGGATGGCCGTGGCCCGCCTCCGGGTGCTGCGGGCCGGGGTGGGGTCGCTGCTGGCGGCGCTCCTCAGCCTGCCCTCGGTGACCTGGGTCCCGATCGGCATCCTCTGGTTCGGGCTCACGGATGCGACCATCACTTTCGTGGTGGTCCTCGGCGCCTTTCCCTCGATCGCGAGGGGGGTGATCGGCGCCGTCGACCAGATCGACCCGGTCGTCCTGCGCCTGGCCCGCTCGCTGGGGGCGAGAGGTCCTGCTCTCTACTGGCACTTCCTGCTCCCCGCCGCCCTGCCCGGATACCTGTCCGGCATGCAGCAGGCCTGGTCGTTCTCCTGGCGTTCGCTGATGGCGGCGGAGCTGATCGCGATCAGCCCACAGCTCGGGCTGGGGCTCGGCCAGCTGCTGGACAGCGGTCGCGAGCTGGCCGACATGCCGCTGGCGCTGGCGGCGATGATCGGGATCCTGGCCGTGGGCCTTGTCATCGACGAGGCCATCTTCCGGCCCCTGGAGCGCATGGTGCTTCGCCGCCGCGGGTTGCTGGCCCGGTGAGGCGAGGCCGAGCGCGAGGGCCACGCGGCGAGTCCGGCGGGCGCGAGCGGCGATCGACGGATGGGTCTCGCCATCCCGCACCGGGGGCTCGATCCATCGCTGATCACTCATCCGCCCATGCCTCACGAGTGAACCGATGATTCCGATCGAACCGGCTTCCGCGGATGCGGCCCGGCCCCCAGCCGATGTAGCTTCGGTGGCTCCCGAACCGTCCCGTCTCCTCAAGCCAGCCCT